>Ga0099824_1001956_pt1 | contig 29872 bp, 16 predicted proteins | sample SiratrowhiteBW_FD_76837 | JGI IMG/M metagenome (GOLD analysis project Ga0099824, IMG submission 76837) | Root nodule microbial communities of legume samples collected from California, USA - Siratro white BW | ecosystem: Host-associated > Plants > Roots > Nodule | place: USA: California... | reverse complement strand
TAATAAATATATATTTCAAAATAATAATAATATTAAAATAAAATAAAAAAAGGTTTAAGTATCTATTTCTATTGTTGTGTTATTTAGGTTGCTTTCAATAAATGTAAAAATGGAAAAAACAATCAAGAAAAAACGAATTAAAAAATAATAATAAAATGTTTCAACCACATTACCTCTAATATTCCTCATTTATTCCCCATATTCATTTATTTTCGAATTTGATTATATGTATGGGAGGTTATGGTGCCATAACAGCAATAATGGTACAATTGTGCCCATTTTTCAGTTTGTGTTTGTCCTTGGGATTTAACAGGCAGTTGGTGTCATAAGTGGGGATAATTAGGAATTAATAGATTTGAATCTGAGTTAAAAGAGAATAATCAATTGGCAATTCACAAATTATAATTAAGTGAGAATAATTAGGAATTAAGGAATTTAAAATTTGAATTAAGAATGGGCTGACTAGAATTAGTATAAATATGCATAGTGAGCAACAGAGAGACAACAAGAATCACACCGCTGAAAAATTAGTTGGCATCTAGAGTCATCGAAAGCAGGAGGAGAAAAAGTTCAAAGTTCTTGAAGTAGTACTTCAACGGGTAAGTTCGGATCTATCATTTTTTGTATATGTATATATAATTCTGATTGCTCATTTGATTCTTTTATTGTCTTATAATTCAACCCTTATTGCTTTGATTCGTGTTAAAACATGTTGTTTAAGGATCTTCAATCGATATATTTTGGTTGTTCACTTGATTCCTTTATCTCTTTATGTAATATGATTGTTTGAGAGTTTTTACAGCATCTTGATATTCAATCCTTTTTGCTTTGATTCGTCTAGAAATAAATATAAAAAAAATACAGGACCTTTTTATTTCTCAAACAGAATATAAAATTTTCCTAAAAATTTAATGAATAACTAATTTTTCGGGAAAAAGTAAAAAAAATAATAATAAAGTGATGTTGTTTTTGTGAAACAATTTTCAAATATCATAAAAAGGTAAAAAAAATTTAGAAAAAAAGGAAAGAAAAATGGAAAAGTTTCTAAACAACTTTAAAAATCATTGAAAAAGATAAAATATTTTTCAAAAATAAAAAAAATAAAAATTTTCAAAAAAAGAGTAAAGAATATAAAACATTACTTGATTTTTTGGAAAAAATATAAACCTAGTAATAATGATAATAAGAAAATTGATAAAAAAAAATTTTGGGCTTAAATATTTTTATTATATTTTATTTCTATGTCATTTACATTTATTATTTAAATCAATTATTTAGTTTTTATTTAATATTTTGTAAAAAAAAATATATATATTCTGAAGTTATGAACAAAGGGGTAGCGTGTGGTACTTATGCTCCATGCCACATAAATAATGAATATCAAGTTTTATTTTATTTTAGTTATGTTTATATGTATATTTGTATTCTTTTTTTCCTTTCCTTTAAGAGAAATAAAAGTGGATTAGGCAGAAGAATTAAAAGAAAAAAAATATTTTTATTAACAAACTTTTTTTAAAAAATTAAAATATTATATTCCAAATAATTTCAAAAATAATTAAATAATAATAATAAAAAAAAGCATTTTAAAAAAAATAAAAATATTTAATTTCAATGAAAAAAACAAAAAAAGTTTTAAAAAATAAAAAATATAACCAGATATCAATATCACGAAACAAAATTCTTAAAATAGAACTACGTGTACCCTAATTTTCTATCATGTATAGAGATACTTGGTCAAGCCTTGTCGGGTCCAAATAAATAAAAAATATATATGTTTGTTTGTTTTATTTTTGTTTGTTATTTTTATCCGCCTAATAAGCATGTTTTCTTGTTTGTTTTTTTTTTTATATATTTGTTTGGTTTGTCTTTAGTCTCATTATTATTGTTATTATTTGGGAAAAAATGATATTTTTTAAAACCACACTTATTTTTATTCATTTGATTAAAGGTGTCGTCTTAGGATGGGCGTTGTAGGGTGCTAATACCTTTCCCACACGTAACCAACTCCCGTACCCTTACTTTGGTTTGCAGGCTATTTTATTTTTTGGTTTTTCCATGGTTTTCCTTAATAAGCTATGGTGGCGACACTAATTCTCTAAAAATATTTTTTTTAAAAGTTTTTTATCGTCCCGTCGTGATCCTGGTTGCGACAACACTGAAAGTAAAGGTGACTCAATCGGTCATTCATGTGCCACAAACAATCATGCTCAGATCCTTCCTCCTTTGATGAACTTCCATCCCACCTCCATAGCTTATCACACTCACTCTCTTCACTGTTGTCTCTTCCTTGAAAAACCAAACACCCAATTCAAATCTACCCACCATGCTCCTGTTCAAGCAAAGATTGATATTGCCACAACCAATCATCAAGTACACCATAATTCACAAAAATAATTCACACCTTAATGCTTTGCATTATAATGAAGCTTTGCATCTGAATAACCACCAAATACGAAATGCAAATCTTGAAATTTCATAAACAAAGGAAGAAGGAGAAGAATAACACACCTGAGGATCAAGAACCGGAACTCATCTGAGAAGTAGAATGAAAAAATCATTAGGAAGAACGCACCTGAGGATCGAGAGACGGAACGAGAGAGATAGGTTCTTAGATGTTGAAAAGTGAAAATAAGATTTTGATTCAATGAAACTAAAGAGAAGTGAAATTGGGGGAATTAGGGTTTTGATTCAATAAGAATGAAGAAAGGTGAAATTGGGGAAACGAAAGATTTGGAGTGTTTAAGTTTGGAGGGAACCTTTGTGTTTGCATTCGTTTTGGGGGAATGAAGCATTCATTTTACTTTTCATTCGTTTTTACGTTTTCATTATGAGGAAATGAAAATTGCGCACGTGTTAAAAAAATAATATTATGTATAAAGCGGCATTTGTAAATGTCGTTTTTTAAACTTAAAATGTGGCATTTATTAAAATGTCATTTTATATAGTATAATATGACACTCTTTTTGAAATGTCATATTAAAACCGCCACCACATACATGATTTTTTGTAGTGGGAGAGGTTTGAATACTTGTTTTCTGAAGAGGTGTGAATACTTGTGATCTCGAGAGGTACAAAATACTCATTCTTGGAGAGGTGTTAAAACACCTCTCCAGGTGTAATAATACTTGTTCTTGGAGAGGTGTTAAAACTCATTTTGTGAAAGCTCTTAAGCGATTTTCTTAAGAAAACTAGATGTAGTTCTGGTTGTAGGGTGAACCAATATAAATTTGTGTCTACTTATCTTTACCATATACTTTGTTTTATATTCCTTCAAATTGTTTATATTCCGCTATTTGAGTTCAAACTTCCTTCAACCCCTATTTAGAAGCCAATTGTACCTTCATAAAGTGTGTAGAATCTAGGTGAGGTTGGGCTAATACACTAGGAGGAGTCTAGAAGTTCTTAAGAAAAGATACTACTCTAGAAAAAAAACTTTGACAAGTAGAAGAAGCTTTGAATTTAGACACCATTTCATTAATTTATTCAAAGCTCAAATTTTCAAAACCAAACACTCTTATTTATAGTACTTTAGGTGTCTAAGCTTGTGGCACAAACTTCAAAAATTTTCTCCACTCAAATAGTGACATGTCGTAACAGTAACTTGTTGAGCAAGCTTCAAAATCCTCTCTATTCACAAGTTGACATGTGGCAAGGATAACTTACAGCCCAAGCTTTAAAATCCTCAATGAGAGGTAGAAAGTGACAAATGACGTTTATACACATGGAAGGTGGCGCTTAACCCTAAATTTCCATGCAAGCTATGGTTTTTAACCTAACTTCACATCCAAGCTAGGTTATTTTGCCCTAGCTTGGTGCCTTATTGAACTTCCTTCAACCCTAATCTATGTGTGATCCAAATACAAAGCCCAAAATCCTATTTTACTTGGTTCAAAATACAAGGACCAAAATAAATTTCTCAACTACTCAGCAGAATAGATATAAAAGTCTTGTATTCTTGATACTCTAATAATTCTAGAGTGATCTCTTCAAAATTGAACTTGAACCTAAAAGACTTACTAGATATCTAAACAGACTCAAACTCTTGGAACACTCCTTCCTGATCAATTTTCTAATTTTATGACTTCTTTGTTCTAAATTGGAGTTCCGTAGATGAATTTTTATCATTAATATTAACGGTAACAAAATCATTTTATAAACTAATATTTATATATAGTTGAATTTAATTATTTACGAAGAACTAAATACAATATTAACGGTAATGAGTATAAAACTATTATGGCAAATGTGTTTTTTTATTTATTTTTTTTAATATTTTAGATTAATGTTTGTAGAGAATAAACATAAATGAAAGCTTGTTATTTGAAAAAATTAAACTGACAATTCAACTCCTTTGTATGTTTTTTTGCACTAACTTTTTCTTTTTTAAGGATTACGATTCTTTAAAAAACAATATAAGGGAAACAATGGTGAACACGAAGAGAATAATGTCAAGCGCTGGTTGTAAATGCAATGGAATTTTTTTTTCTTGTGAGTAATGCTAATTAGGTTTATGTGTAGGCAACATAAAAGTGTGAAAAATAGGGGAGTATAGTTATTCATGTAACTGCTATGGTGGGACTCCTATGCATCTCTACAAGCTTAAGTCACTAAATTAGTTACTCTAAGCCTGTGATAAATGTATTAATGGAAGCATGCTTTAATTAATCATTAAATAACTACATAGAGTAATATTCTGTCACAAAGTATCTGTCTATTTTTTTTATTGCAAGTGCGCTATAAAGTTAGAGAGAAAAACTCGTTAATCGCACCGCTATTTATGACCCTAATTTATTTTATTGATTTCGTAGCTAAATAGGGAGAGATGGTCACCAATTTCGATATTTTTAATTGATACCCTACACTCACACTGATAGATATATTTGTGTGTGTGAATTGTTGAAAAGTCATTTTTGTTGTAAGTTGAAAAAGAAACATTGACGGTCCATATACCTACGTGCCCGGGTTTAAACAAATTCAGAACCTAAGAATTTATACTTATGCTTTACGATATCTTGGAACATGTGCGACATCATTATATATTATTTAGAACGACAACCCCATACCAATATACAAATAAAATAAGATAAAGGATTTGTGAAAGCTTCTTTTTTTCTTTTTTCTTTTTTGTATTTTTGGGTGCAACTAATAAAAAATGCCAATTTCATTTATATTTTATATTTTTGCCATCTAAAAATCATTAGCAAAACATAACTTAGTATAGTATACAAGTTCATTTCTTCCTATGAATATGACTTGACTTTTAATTATAGGTTAGTTTGTGTAGTTTATAACTTGTAATATTACCTGTTATTTAAGTTTAGACAGTGAATAATTATTTTTCTCACTTCAAAGTGATCACTAACTTAGAAATTATTAATTTTGGGTCAAATATTTTGCGATCTTATCCAATTTTATTAATTGTTTTATTTTAAATCTAGAATCTTAAATATACCAAATACTAGTTAGAGCTTTAATAATTACATCAAGGTGTCACAAATTTAGTATAAAAGGGAGCGTCATATTAGATATTTAAAAAATATTAATGTGTGCAAATAGTGTAAACTCACACACAAAATGAAGAAAAATCTAGCTTAGTTGCTTGAATAAAGTGCTTATAAAAAATGTTGTAATAAGTTTAATAATTTCATATAATTTATGAGTAGAAGTCAAAAGTAATTTAAGTTTTTTTTTTTCCATTACCTTTTCTTAAACACTTTTAAGAATAAAATTATAACAGAATTTGGAACTCGTGTGTTATAATTAACTTTAAAGAATTAAGGTCAAAACCTAAATAATAATATATATTAATCCTACGGATGAAAAAATCTCGTAAAAATAATAGCTTATGCTTTTCGAATAAGTATATTAAAATAATCCATATTTATAAAATTGTTAAAACTATACCGTTAGACATTTGAAATGTTAACGACATATATCAATAAATTATAAATACAATTCATACTTCATTTTATGAGTATCGTAAAAAGTTTATAAAAAAATTATACGAGTTGTTTGTGAGTTATTATTTTTTTGTTGTTAAATGATTTGAGGGTTACTTTGTTTCTTATTTTATTAGTGCTTGCATACTTTTAATATTGTATTTGACGAAGCGAAATGAGTCTCAATTTTATAACTATAGAATTTAGAATATGATTAATGAAATTCTAAAAATGCCTCAATATTCCCTTAATATTGTAGGTAGTGAAAATCCCTTTAAAATTATCAAACAATTATTATTTTAATTCTTGTTTTGGCAATGCCAAGTACTCAAATGATCATATTGTTTGACGGCTTTCCACAATTAAGTTTTGTTATTTTCTTTCTGGAGATATTTTCTTATACTATTATTCCAAATACTTTGGCAACTACAGATTCGTGTCTCTATGTGATGGTAGATAATAAGTTGTCCCTACGTTAGGTTTGATTATAGATAGAAACTCGTAAAAATCATAACAAACAAGTTTTTGTCGAATAAATGACGTACCAAGCACATCCTATTAACTAAAACATTTGTTCCATATATCCACAAGATAATTATCAAGTACAAAAGTATAAAAGAAATAAACTAAATCAAATTTACCAATTTTAATTTTATAGAAATAGTTAATAATTTATTATTAACTTTTTAATAGATGAAAATAAATTTTGTTCATATATATATATATATATTTTCTTTGTTCCTAATTCCAACATATCTTTTTAAGCCTTTGATGTTATGCATGCACTGATATGGTCTTACTGAACCTGAAAGTTTTAGCTAAGATTATGCCAATTTTGTTGCAAAACGTGCATGAATCCGAATATATGTAGAAGCATAAAATGTCATATACATACAATTTGTATCAACAAGTTGGTTTAATTTGGTTTTTATATTATGAGTGGACAATATTGAACGGTCAAAATTCTTACCTGCCATATCATAATACGTTTAAACATATTCGTGCTTACCCTTCATCCATATTTTGACAAATCTGGATCTGCAGAATATTTTATCAATGTTTTATAAACCTTGACTTCACGGCTAAAATTAGAACTCGTGTGCCCCATAGAAGGACTCTTCCATGAAAAGAATCTTTAGAGTCTCTAAAGTCTTTATATTACTTTCTCTCTTTTTCTTTTATGGTAATTAAGCATCATAATTAACCTCTTTCTTCAACTTCGGATTAGGTAAGCATAAACCAAACACCAGACATGTTTGTTTTTGTTTTTGTTTTCTGTATAGATGCGTGTGCAGACCGCAATAGCAGATACATTACAAAGAATAATTTTGATGGGACTAACAGAGCCGAGAAATTATAAGACGTAACACAATTTTTAAAAGTAACATCATATAAAATATTTATTCTTATATTATTATCTTTAGCTTTATAATTTAATATTATATCTTATATAAATTATTTTTTAATTATTTTAACTCGTAAAATATTATAGCTTAATATTATACTTGTTCTTGAATGAAATTGGGATTTGTTTTAACAAAAAGTCAAGAGAATTTGATGCATTCAATTCCATGTCAAATCTCCCAAAATGGTGATTTCATGTGTTTGTGTAATCAAACAAATATCTAATCTCTCGTGTGTCTGCCGACCAAAAAATAAAAAATTAGAATCTCGTGTGTCTTTCTATTATTCAACATGTGATTAATCATATACGTAATGTGTGAATACACAACCCTAATCTTGAATTAAGTGAAGAGACTGAGTTAGGAAAATGCCTATTGATACACAATTTCACAATTATTAAACGTGTGATTATCTCAATATTGAGTGTAATTGAATAGACTATCAACCGAGTTAGCAAAATACGTACCTAAACTAAATTTCCAAAATCTTAAGCATAGGTTAAAAGACATCTATAAGTCAAATCACCAAAATGTCTTTCAATATGATTGGCTTATCAATAGCGTCCCGTTCAAATTAATTCATTTTCAATTTATTTATTTTTCTTTTATTTTGTAAATTATATTCGTATTTTTTTATTGGATTTTCTATTACTATAAATAAAATCAAACACTACAGTAAAAAAACAAAATATTTTTTTAGAAGATAATAACATTAAAACGTTAAAACAAAAAACTGTAGGTTAATGTTTAACAAGAATAAAATAAAAGACAAAAAAACAAAAATAGTAATTAAATTAAACACAAACAATAAAAAGTTTATGATGGTTACAATTGCCAAAACACATCAATTTGATTAGGTAGGTCTAACCACCTTGACCTACTTTATAAACATTCAGGCCTAACCTTACTCACGGGACATGTTATCTTAAAAATATTATTTTGGTTAGACCTATTAAGAGTTGATGGGTTAAATTCCTTGCCACGCCTATATTTTAAAATTAAAAAATAATTAAAATTAATATTTTATAAATTTAAAAAGAAAAGTATACGAAAACTAAGACTATAATTAAGAATTTGGATTACCTATAATACATTCATAATGAATTAAAGAATTAAATACATTTTATATTTTTGAATTTTTAACTTGATGTATAATATATAATGGATTAAATAAGTTTTAATTTAATATTACTAATTATGTGATTTTTGTTTTAGTGAGTCAACCCAATCTACCGTAGGTTCAACTTGGTTGGAGAAATTGTAAGTTGATTGAGTTCAGTTTTTGTATTTATTATAAAATATTTTTATTTCAGTCTTATGTGGCAGACTTTATGATGGGATGAGTTGATGAATTTAAACTTTTTTTTCTCAACTTTAATAATATAGAAGTCTTTAAGAAATTTTCTAAATCCGTCGTAAAGGAAGATTTATGTCATAAAATCGGTCTCCAATTTTAGTTTCCAAGAGATTAGCAATAAATTGTTAATCAGTTTATATTTGGTGTGTAATCTTTGTTTGCCATTTCAAGGTCTGAAAATCTAAAAAGTTTCTAAAAATAAATGTTCTTAAATTTACTCATATGTCTTCCACTTAAAAGTAGGTAATATAAAAAACACATGTTAAAAAGTTCATTCATAAACATGTATATTTTTCTAGCATAACATTTAACTTTTATTATTTTGAAAACTTTTGACAAAGAGATATACGAGAATTAGATCATCTAGGTATCAATATAAACTATCTTACTTGGAATATAAAGTAAAACAACATTTGTTTGTATATAACTTACATGAGTACACTAAAGGTTAGATATCTTGGAATTTGAAAACTATATTTTGACTTGACGGAACCAAATCCAAAATGACATTCAAAAGGGCAAAGGACTTAACATTGCTACATGTTATGAACTAAAAGTATGCATGAGGCAAACTATTATGCCTAGCTACTACACAAAGGTGTTATATCTCAAACTCCAACGAATGTACCAAGACAATAGAAGACTACAACAAGGAAATGGAAGTCACCACCATTATGGTGAGGATTGACTAGCCCATATCAAGCATTGAAATGTTCTTTACTGGGCTAAATAGAGACATACAAGAAGTGGTGGAACTTCAAAAGTATACCTCCTTAGAACATCTAGTGTATCAAGCCTCTAATATGCAAATTCAAAGAAGAAGGATAACAAGAAGCTCTACAAAGGTAATCCCATCCTCTCCCACAATCCATATAAAGAAGAAAAAATGAGGTATAACTCTAACCCTACCAATCCCATGGGAAGAACATTAAAAAAGGTATGAACTTCATCCTCCAACACCTTCTAAATATTATTCTTCTTTGTACAAGTCTTCTTCTTCAAAATATAAAAAGGAAGTGGACCATGGCAAGGCCAAGTCCACTTCCTATCATCGTCATTGTCATCATTCTTCCCAACCTTCGTCTTCTTTAACATATTTCAGCAACACAAGTTTTATTTGATGTTTTAAATGCTTAAGATATGAATACCTTTCAAAACCAATGTCCAACCAAAAGAAATATATTGTTATTGGAAAGTGGTAAAGTAGAAAATGAGAAGTCTTCTTCTTCCACCTATTATTCTCCTTCAACTTCACAAACATTAAATGTTAAGGAGTGTGTAGTCCCATATGGTGACATATTAGTTGTTAGAAGCCTCTTTAGAGTTCAAAAAGATTTCAAGGACAACTAAAGAGAAATTATTTATATACAAAGTTTCTAATTAACGATAGATTATTCTAAATTCTAATACATGGTGGTAGTTGTACTAATGCTCCTAGAAAGAGGATATTGGATAAATTCAGCTTAACGATCACACCTTATTTCAAGCCATGTAAGTTATAATGATTTAGTAAAAAATACTCCCTGAAGCAGAATAAACACACACATACATTTAAGTCATTAACCCAAAAGAAGCTCATGAAGATTAAGAAAAAACAGAAAAAGAAAAGAGATCAAGAAAAAAAAAATCTTTTATGGACAACCCAAAGAAGACAAAATATAAAGCCTTTTCAACAATTCTAAAGAGGTAATAAAGGTATACAATGAAAATAAAAAAAATCTAACAAATCTTTTTATTTATATTCTTCTCTTTTTCCAGGTTCAATAAATATAATGTATATCAAATAATACTTTGAAAAACACCTAAAAGAACCTTAATATGAAAAACAAGTAAAATACAAGAAACGAGGGTTTAATTGTATTTTAAATTTTTTTGAAGTGTTTTGCAAGTATCATCTGAATGTGTGCAATCAAATGATAGGTTTATACTGGTCAGATGAATTGACAAAGATTTTCAAAAAACTAGGTTTGAAACTTTACCTTCTTAAGTTAGTGCATGAGTTCTAACATGCAAAACAACAAGGTAGGGAAGGGAAGAAATTATTCAAGATGTTCTTATACTGGTTTTTCCGGTAGAGCCAACTACGCCGGGTTCTTAATCAACTCATTGAGTTATATTAAGCAAACTAAAGCTACAAGATATAAACGAAAATTCTTTTAGCTTGTAGCCACTCTTAACTGACTCATATGAGTATTTTTTTTCGGAGCATAGCCACACCTGGCTAACCCATTATGTATTATTTTACAACTAGCCACTTTTGACTAAAAATTGAGTATTATTTAGTGACAAGCCACTCTTGGCTAAGACAAAGATATTGTCTAAAGTGTAATCAAAAAGATCACAAGTTTTGCACTAGAGAGGGTTAGTGTTTTCCAACATTTACAAGGTTAAACACTCTATTCTAGTTCGCTAAACGAATACTATAATGTTCTTACAAAGCTATTTTAGGGCTCAAAATATATTGACAACATTTCAACACTTTCATGAACGATAACTACATATAGGTGTGGGTGAAAAGTGTCGTTGCAAATCATTTTCTAACTGTTGAGTAACTTCAAACTCACTTGAACTCCTTCCATGTGTCTAAGCATCTTGGACATAGAAGGTGCATTATATATGTTCCATGAATGCATTTTTTGCTATTCTTTAAGTAACATCTTGATAGTTGAATATACTTATATCTTCCTTAGACAAAGTTTCTTTACTTGAAACTATGTAAAACACAAAGTTGTACAAAGCAGATAGTCTTTTATAGTTTGACGATGCAAGAGCCAGGGAGTTGTTGAATCAAATCAACTTTAGCTTATTTTCCAAGAGTCCTTTTATGTGAAATATTCTTTGTATGTGGGTTATCTTGGTCAAACATATGAAACGACCATTCTTTGCAACATGGATTAAGCATTCAGATATGGTATTTTGTTAACATAAGACTATGTGCTTATTATCTGAGCATCACAATGCTTATCAGAGGTGAAAACAAGACTACACAATGTTGTATCGTCTGATAAATCATACACTCGTGTCTTACATAATTTGTTGTTGAACAAAAATTTGCATCTTATAGATGAAGTATAACTATGTTTTACTCTCTGTTGTTTTTATCACTTAATAAAAATCATGGGTGTTGAACTTTTCTCTAACACTCAATGTTCAAGTGAGAAAGAACATCAAGTGGACATCAAGTTCCAACAAAAAAAAGAAACTCTTGAGGATGAAAAACCACCAAAATTGAGGACAAATTTCTTTCGATAAGGGGATCATGATGAAATCCTAAAATGGGGTCTTCAAATAAAGAAGAGATAGGAAAAGGTTCGTCAAGAAGACAAGACAAAAAATACAAAAATGTAAAATATTATAAGAAATCCTCCCACATGAAAAAATATGTTGAAAAGAGGCATAAGTTAGAATATCTTGTTTGGATTTTAAAATAAGGCTAACCTAGGTTGGAATGGATAATTCTAGGTGCATATGAGTAAAATGGAGCTCACTTTTCCATTGAGGCTGCATAGAATGTGGGTTCTTTATGCGATAAAAGGAGGTAACACATGCCTTGCAAAATTGACCTCTGAATTGAATGTACATTTAAGAGTTTAGACCTTTTGTGTGTTTTTTATTCTAAGAATGTTTCTTGATTAGTTCAGTTTTTCTAAGTGTCACGTCCTTCTCTTTCATTCTTAGAGCTTTTAAGAAGGTTGCCAAAGACCCTCAAAGGTTAATCATTGTGTACATTCGGCAAGGTAATCATCACCCTATCTTATCCCTATTCCATTTACTTTTGTCATCTTTCCTATCATCCATTGTCTTTTTTTCATTTCATTTCGTGCCTTCTTTATGCTTTTTTGCTATGTTTACATCCCTTATCCCTCCACCACCTAAATCTTGCCAAGAATGACCCCAAAACCTTAAAAAAGAAACATACAAAATTTGGAGGAGTTGGAGAAATATGATTAGAGTTTCTAGGTAAAGTCTTATCTTTGGTTTCGTAGTGGGAAGGAATTTTCTCTAATAAGACTAGTGTTGGGTTCTTAGGGGGGAAACACTATGGGGATTCGACACCAATGAGCCATGAGTGATAACACGTTTTGTACACACATTTATAACTTTATTGTATATTGAAAATACTTCCAATATGTTTTATTCTAAGCTTTTATATCATTTTCTCTTATTTATAATAATTGGGTTCCACATATGTAATTGTTTTAATTTTGTTAGCTAATATGAACTTTACTTACTATTTTGGCCAAACATTTATTTGTAGACATTATTTTTGGCTGATTCTAGCTATATTGGATTCTAAACTATTAGGGCTTCAAAATTTACATATGGTTAGCTAGATTTAGAGTCTTATTTTTGTATAGAAACCTATACATATTTGATTTCTCTTATATTAGCTTCAACTTTTATAATTGGACTTATTAACCTAATTAGAACCACATTTAAGCCTATGTTTGAAATTGATTAAAGAGCATATGTATAGCCTAAATATGCTCTAATGGCATAGAAAAAAATCATATATTTTTTTTTTCAGTTTTAGAAATTGTATCTTCCTCTCCTTTTTTGTCAAATTTCAATTTGGCTCTTCCTTTTCTACTCACCTTTATGTTCTTCATTCCTTAGCAATGAAGAACTAAATCATGGGGTTCAATTCATGGAATCAATATCATACAAATTGAATTAAGTTTTGCACCAATCATTTAATGCTTCGACTTTACTCTTCTTTCTATTTTTAGAATTGCACTTTATGATTGTAGCTTATGTTTCCGGTTTTAGAAATCAAATTACGAATCAATTGAATATGGATTTGATAATTGAATACAAATTAGATTGAATGATACTTTATTTAATTTGTATTTATAGTTCAATGATGTTTGTTTGATTGAATCAATGAATTGAACCAATTAATTGTTCAAACATGAATTTGAATATTTAGTTATGATACGAGGAATTTTATGAATATTGAATTTATGAATTGACCTTTCATTGTCCAATTCCTTTTTTTCAATCTAATTTAGTTTTCAATCCTTAAACCCTTGAATTTAATGTAGAAAGGACGAATATTAAAGACTAAACACAATAGATTCATGTCCTCTAAAACTTGACATAGGTTGTCTATATTCCAAAAGTTTATAAAAACTCAAGTACTTTGATTCCAAAAGTTAAGAGTAAGTTTTCTTTTTGGAAAGGTAATTACCTTAGTATAATGGGATGCCTGCATCTTGTTAACTATGTTATCTTTGTTATTATGTCCTATAGTTTTCAAATTTACAAGTGACCTATAAACTTGTTACAATAGGTAAGTAAATGGGTCAAAAATTTTATCTAGATTAGTGATGTTCTTAAAATTGTCCTTATTACAATGAGTTGGAAGTCTGTGCTTCTAAGCAAGATAGGGGATTGCAAGTCTTACATTTGCAAATTAAGAATAAAGTTTTCCTTTTTCGACTTGTGTGGGATTTTGTACACAATTCTCTTTCTTAGTCTAGTCTAATGCACGAAAGGTTCCTTCACTCTAAATATGTTAAGGTTCATGCTCATCGATTTTCTTCTATTTAGCCAGGGATCAAACATTTTTATAATATTATTTTGAATAATACTTTCTGGGTTGTTGGTTAGGGTGATAGAGTAAATTTCTAGAATGATCTTTTGTGCTTTTCCAAATGCATTTCTCATTTGGTGGGTATGCTTCATCAGGAAATGATTATTCTTATATCTAATATGCTGGGGGTTGGAAGGGGTCCTCTTGTAATTCCTTTCAAAATATGTTGTAGCATACTCAACTTTAAACTTTGAAACATGTAGTTATCTCTAATCTTCCTAATAGCCTGAATTGGAAACTTGAGGATAGTGGTATTCTTAATCAGAAGGCAGTCAGGAATTTCTTTTCTACCTATCCCACTTATTATTGGGGTAAAATCATTTCGTCTAATTCTATTCCCCTACTAAGACATTGATGTTTTGGAAGCTTCTGCACATGCGTTTGCCTACGGATCTGGATGTTAAAAAAATAAGTATTTCTCTTTGTTCTAAGTTCTCTTTTTGCAAGTGACAAGTTGAGGATATTGATCATCTGTTTTTAATTGTTCTATTATTTCTTTTATATGGACTTGGCTTAGAAACATTTTTCCTAATCTTGTGGACTTATCTTTTGATGACATTATTACTTTAATAAAAGCCCCATGTAGTCCTCTTATTCGTCTGATTAAGCTTTTGGCCATTACCTTTTCCTTACAGATGATTTAGGGGATGATAAATTTTACCAAATTTTAGCAGGCTATTAGCACGAAGACTTCTTTACATGTTATTAAGGATGGTATCCAGACCACAAATAACACTTCAAGAAAGCATATGGCTAACTAGATTTCAAATTTTTTACTTTGATACATTTTATTATTAGCACTATAACTAAAAAGGTCTTGTCTCTTATGCAAGTTTTTTGATGTTGTCCTAAAGTTGATTGGATTAAAGTTGATATTGATGGAATTTCTATAGGTGCTCCTGGTTTGCAGCTTATGGAGGTTTTTTTAGGGGAAGCCGTGGGAAATATCTGGGTAGCTTTTATGCTTTCTTAGGTATTCAACATGCTCTTTAAGCTAAAGTCATAGGTACCATTTGACTATTGAATATGCTTAATTGATGGGTTTTAAAAAGCTTTATTGAAAGGTGACTCTTATTAGTTTTGTCATACTTGTGGTTCAGTTCACACAATTTCTTGGACTCTTAAAGGTAGATGACATAAGTGTATGTAAATTTGTGCTACTACGGATTTTAGAGTGACTCATGTCTTTAGGAAGGGTAATAGTTGTGCTAATAAATTGACTAATTTAGGTGTGGAAAATAGGGTAGAGTTTGCCTAATATTACCTAACTGTATCAGGCTGGACTTTTTTCATAATGGGTTTCAATTCCATTTTTTTCGTTTATAGGATATTTGTTCTTTTTCGCGTGGGTTTGGTGTGGCCCCCTATGCTTTTTGTTTTTTTTTTCTTTAATAATAAATTTTCATGTGATTGCATATGATTGGTGGGCTTTGGAATGTCAGCCAAGCTTGTTAGCACCAAGAGTTGCTAAGGATTTGATGAAATCAACAAGTGAATGGAGTCTAAGGAATCAAGAGGATTGCAAAGAGAATCATGAAGATGATTGAAGATGTTGGTCCTAGACTTAGGCTTTGTGCGTGTGTGTGTGTGAGTTTTTGCTCTTGTCATGAAATCATATGTTGCATGTTTCCTAAGTCATAGTAAGCTCAAAAGTTAATCCTGGTTAATCACATTAATCAAAGTTTTCAAATAAAAATGTTTCAAGAAGAAATTGATTAAATTGTTTTACTCTGAACATATTAAAGTTTCTGTTTCAGAGAAGTTTAATTGAATGAACAGTTATTACAATCGATTGAAGTTTTAACAAATTTTAAAATAGTTTTCTATATAAAAGAGAGACACGTGATTTTCAGTGTGAGAGTTCATTCAGTGCAAACCTTGTGGAATTTTTTCAAAGAGAAAAACGCATACAACACTTTGAGAGCTTTAGACACTTCATTTCTTCTCAACAACTCTAATCTTGGAGTGTTACTTTGGTAGTGAATATATGTAACAGTGATCTCATGCAGAGCTAAGTGTTTCTACTCTGTTATTGATATCTTTGTAATCTGTCTTGAGTAGAAACTGTTTGGTTGGTCTATACATTGAACTTTCGTGTACTGTTAAGTTGTTGTTACATATTACATAGGATGTGTGATTGTAATTGGATAGTACAGTAGGTTCTGTACTAGTTGAACTGCTACTATAGGGTTTAGTAGGCAGGTTACTGCTGGAAGCAGGGTTTGCTTGTGGGGTGCAAGTGTTGTATTGTGTGAGACTGATTTGTTGTGATCTTTTTAGTGAAAATCTTTGCTGGTTGGCAAACGACTGGACGTAGCCCTTGAGGAAGGGTGAACCAGGATAAAATCTTGTCTTCTTGATCTTTCTTTCTCTCTTCTTGAACACTTCTTGTTCCAATTCTTACTTGCACAATTAATTGTTCTTCGCACGTAATTGATTGTTCATCGTTCTGATAGTATTTCTGATTTTTTCTGGAACTATTATTTCATTTATATAATTGACTGAATTTGTTCTTGACAATCTTGGAATTCTTATTGTCTTCTTATATCACTGTTTAATTGATTGAACATCTGAAAATCTATTTTCTTGGGACAATAGTTATTTCTTGATCAGTCTATTAATCTGGCTTGTAGTGTTGTGAGGTTGATCTACAGTTCATTGCGATTGTTGTTTACTCGATTAATTTCTGATTTATCTGAAATACTTTCTGGTTTCAGTTTATTGCTTCCGCATCTGATCTGATTGAATTTCTATTATATCTTGTTTTAGTTGATTGTTTCTGTTCTGAAATTTATTGAACATTTACTGAACATTTCATAATAATCATTTTTCAATAGTTTTGATAAAGAATTCTCATCCAGTTTTGAAAATTGACAACTGTTTGCAAAAATTTACTAAGTTCAATTCACGCCCCCTTGAACTCAACCTGAACTTATTTTACAAAGCTGATGTCACAATCCATAGTGAGCCTTTTATTAAATGAAAACAAGATTGAAAATCAATGAGGAAATCATATAAGAGACTAAGATACCACTTTCAACCTTAAACCTTAAAGAAATGAGTTTGTGAGTGTTGTTTCTTATATATTACTCGTTCTTGCTTAATGTGAGACTCAAACTCACACTTAAAATTCTACCAACTAGGAGAATTTTTTTTACTTTATTTTGAGAAACTTTTGTACTTTATATGGCTCTTTATACCTCTATACATATATTGTAAATTATTTTCTTTAAGTTTATGAAGTGATGATTTAAAATGAGGAGTTTGATCTTATTATAATATGCAAAATGCACTAGTACAAAAAACACATTCTACAAAAGGATATAATGTCAGTTAAAAAGGAACCGACGTAAACAAAAATGTGATGACATTTTTGTAAATATTTAAAGAGATATTACATTGGTTCACACAAACCCATGCGATAATAACTCAAAATTTTTCAAGCTAAAACTTGAAATTATGGGTTCTATATCATTTGGGATTATTATTTGCTTAGATATCCAGAAAGAAAATTCTACAGAAGACAAAGTCAAGAAATATAAATACATATCCTTAATCAAATATATGACTTTTAACATGAGCATATGGTCCTACATAATTTAAACATAAGTTTCTTTATTTTCGATAGTTATTTTACAACAAAACTACATATTTTACAGTACCTATTATTATTATCCATATACCATCTATTATACATATCTTCTACAAAAGTTTTACCTATTATACAAAATTTATTATTATTACTATTGCATCTTCACCACGTAGGAGTCATAAATAGATTGATGATAAGATTATTTTGAGGGCAAGGTAGCATGCCAAAAGCCACCACTACTGGTCTATCTAGTGTAAGAGGTACATCTTCAAAATTCACAAAATATGGTATTAGCTCTGCCTTGAAAAGTAACATATCCTTCCACAATATCAGTCCTCCATTCATGATCCGAAAAGAAAGCTACTATATTTGCTGTGAAAGGAGTCGCAGGATTGGGTGCAGTCATTCTTTTATATTATAGGTTTATATAGTAAAATAAAGAGAAAAGTGAGATATACATTCTTTTATATTTAAACGTTACTTTAATTTATTTACAATAAAATCACTATAACTTATAGTATAATTAGCATGAAATATAGTAGCAGTGAATAGTCAGGATAAATGAGCAATTAATATCAATCTCCTGCCAATAACACACATTCTCCTGCTCATTTGAAACCTCAAGGAACAAGTTCCTTTAGCCACTGACCATATCCATTAAACCACATCATGATCATGGGTGTGACATATACAATACAAAATTTATATTTGAGAATTAGTATCAACATAAAATACAATTAAAAAAAAACATGAGGCTTGGGGTACCTCACTGTAAAAATGTTAAGAAATAGAAGGTAAAATAATATATCTCCTTTCCCCTTACCTTGGTTTGGAAGATTGTTCTGGAAAAGTGAAAAGTGGTGAACGATTAAGTGAATTGTGAGATGATGTTGTTTCTTGAGAAAGGTTTTTAAGAAAAGTTTGGTGGCCTCTCTCTCTTAGGAGTTTGGTGGCCTGTATTAGTTTCATTCTATCTTGGTGGCTTTAAATAGAGAATGTTTCCATTCATATCTAATGTTTGCATTTAATGTGGGGGTGTTTAGGTAATACTTAATGACGTAAAGGATGAGCTTCTAGCATTTGAGGAACGTGGTTTTATCCCATGCATTTAAGTTTTGTACTTTTGTTCTTATCTTTCATAGCATACACCATATATTCTTTTCATCAGTAGATATCTTAATGTCCTTGTATATTGGATCTGCCATTCACCTCTAACCCAACTCTGATTTATTAAACCTGGGTTACTCTGGAACCATACCAGGCTTTTATAAAGGAACGTAACTAACAGCTCTATCAATTCTGATTCTTTGACTAGTTAACCTAGCTTGGTCTGGGAGCTAAGACTAATATGCACTAATGATGCATGAATTTGAAAATTTGAATTTGTTAATATTTCAACATTATTAATAAGTTAATTCTATATAATTTTTAAAACCAAGTCTAAACTTCAACAAATTATTTCTTTTAACTAAATAAAATTTCAAAAAAATTTAAATATTTAATTTTAAACCCTAATAACGTTATTTCAACACTTACATCAATTCAATCAATTTTGACCATACAAAACCAACCAATAGTTTAATTTTAAACAAAATTCTGTGATGTAATGAAATCCAAAATTTTATCGTTTAATATTGAACATTCAAAATTTTCTTAACCAAATTTAAAAATTTATATTTATATTTATCTTCACTCTATTATAAGAAGAAAATTTCTCATAACATACATAAATGTACGAGAGTATAATAATAATAATAAGAATAGTAACATTAATAATAATAATATTAATATTTATTTAAAATTTTGAGGATGTTACAAGTTCACTATATCATGAATGTTTACATCAAGTACACGAATCTCTTTAGGTTATACCTGTCTTGATCTCTCTCCTGAGATCAAGACCACACAATATTGAAATAAAGCACTCTCAAATGAGAGAAACAATCAAAGCTCACAAGGAATAACTTCAAGAATTACATACTCGGTAACATATTGAGAAGAGACACTCAAATATTCAGTATATTCTCTAATTTTTTTATATAATGTATTTATTTTTTTTTTGCTTCTTGTTTTCTTCAAGTTTTATATGTAACCTCAAATATTATTGTAGTTGGAAGCCTTGAAATGGCAATTTCAAAATCAGTCGTGACTGACTAATTCATTGGAGTTCAAACGAAAAACTTTTACTTTTCTTCTCATACTATTCAACCTTCATTATCCTGCACTTTATTTTTTCTCAAAATAAATTGAGATTATATTGAAACTAATGGGATTAGAATCATGAATTTGTTAAAAACAATAGTCACGTTGACTCTCAATTGCATGTTCAAATTTAAATTTCAAGTGCAATTGAAGTTCAATTGTACGTTCAGATTTCCAAATCTTACTCATCGTCAATAATTTCTAAATCAACTAATTAAGCCTTAATTTGCATTAAAATTCTGATACGCATTAATAGTTTCTCAATTACATATTCCAAGTATAAGAATATTTTAAAACATTCCTTAATCAATAATGTTATTTATCAGATATTAATCTCATATATCTTTCCATAAATAAATTGAAGCATTCTATTAAATTTTGAAAACTTATTGTAATAGGAAAAAAAAATAACGTTCAATGTTATCATTTGAATTATAAATCTCTGAATTTAATATTTAAAAACATTCCTTAATCAACAATGTTATTTATCAGAAATTAATCTCATATATCCTTTCCATAAATAAATTCAAGCATTCTATTAAATTTTGAAAACTTATTGTAATAGGAAAAAAAAAACGTTGAATGTTATCATTTGAATTATAAATCTCTGATTTTAATCTTTAATTAATTACATACCGTAATTGAATGAGAGAAAAAAATAAGGATAGTAATCAAACACGCACATATTCAAGCGTGAAAATCCAACTCTGATTTTTGAAGAAATTTTCCTTCACAGAATAACTTCGGATCATTAATAAATATAAATATTGTTGTAATTAATCACATTAAATTATCGTGCACAAATCATCTGCAGTAAGATATTGATCAAGTGCAGTGATTCAAAGGGAAGACGTGATCAAATTATTTGAGAGTATAATTTTATTAGCAGCTTTTTTTTAATTTAAAAGAAATAAATTTTAAGCACTTTGTATGTAGTCAACTCCAATTAGATTTAGTGAAGAATTGTTTTTTCACTGTGAAAGAATACAACACGTTTTCGAATCAGCACCGTAAATAGTATTTCAAATAAAACAACAGCCATGTGGTTTATTTGATTTAATTTTAAATACCTTCTGTACATGTTTAAAAACATTGCTATAATATTTTATTCAAAACAGACGTGAGAAAAATTTAACAGCAGTTTCTAAACTAAATTGATGTTATAAAAATTTTATTTATTTCAAAATAATTTTAAAATATTTTGGTCTTCTTTCATTCTAATCAGAATTATTTTAATAAATTAACTTTAGATAAAAATTTATCTTAATTTGAACCATATGTTTGTTATTCTAAAAATAATATTCACAGTATAATACGTATAGATTATCAAATTTTAACTACACAATACATATAAATTATCAAATTTTAATTATATATTTAAAATATTGTTATCATCAAAACTTTATTAAATGATTAAATCATTTAAAAAAATTTTAGAATGTCTAATGATTCAAGAAAACTTTCATCAACACTTAAGTTGCTATCTTGTGAAGTTAAGTGTTCCTCATGAATCAAGTTAGATCAAAAGTAAATTTACTTAAGAATGTGAAGAAGTAAAGCAACAAATCTCAAATCTAAACTCAAATTTGAATTGAGATGAAAAGACTTTAAAGAATGCCAACAAAATATGACAAAACTAAAATTAAAGCTATAAGATAAGAAGTAGGCAAACAAAAAAGTCTTAGAATAGATCATAAAAATCAAAATAAAAATGCTAGAACTTTGATTTATATTTTCTTTGTCTTTTTTTAAGAAAGAATAAAACTCAAGGATGTCTGACACTAGGCACGAATTTAATCCATTACATTATATAAGTGTGAAGGTTTGCATCAAAGAGTAAGGTTCAACTGAATTTCTTTTAAAGTTGGTAATGAACTTAAGGATGCTTACCATTAAACACGAATTTAAATCACAAGGCTAAATAATTTTGATAGTGTTTGCACCAAAGAGTAGAGTTAATGATTTTTAGATATGTATTTGTTTTATGTTGTCGATATGAAATTTTAATGCCTAAGACGACCTTTTTTGGCTTTCTCTTACTTTTTTTTTGTTTGGAGAACTTTCCTTTTTCTTGAATTCAAAACCATGTGCAAATGTAATACCAATTACTAATCAATATAAAAATCAACTTGGATATAATTTTCTATAATCGGAAGAAGATTACTAAATAAAAATTTCCTAAAGTAATGAAGAAAAAAATTGTACAAACTTAAACAAGGCCTAGTAGAAACCTAACTCTAAAAATTTTTCAAAGAACTACTAGCAAATATGAACTCAGAATTGCAAAACAAAAACATACAAGCTATAATATTTCTCGAATTTAGAAATTGAAAAATCAATAAATAAAAAACATTAAACAATAAGTACTAAAAACATGTAAGGACTAAACATAACTTCTAGACACAACATATGGATTTCAATACAAATAGAACAAAATTCAACCAAATATGAGAAATAAGACTCAAATAGAATTTCCCCAAAGTTTACACAAAATAAAATTTGATAGAAATCATCTAGCCACAAAGCTCATGGCTAAGAGCATAGAAGAAGATAAAGCCTCAATGACAAAGGTTTTACTACTTTAGAGAGTAGAATACTAGGATTTTCTTCTTACTTCTTAGTCTTGTGAAAATTGTATAGGATTCTATTTTCTTTATAGTTAGTAGGATTTTGTAGAAACATAAGTAGGGTTAGGGCTTCTATTAAGCCTCCAATTAGACCTAATATGGACAACCACACTATGAAGAAAAAAAAATGCCTAAGTCATTAAATAAAAAATGAAACACGAGTTTGGAGCCTCAAGTCCCGCATCACTTGAAATATACCACTTTAAAGCTTATTTAGGTGCGAAATTTCCTTGCATGTGCCTCGCCTTGTTGTTTAAGTCCAACATCTTTCGTAGCTTAGGTGCAATGGGACCTATGCATCTATAAAAAGAATCAATTGCCTCTTGTAAGACTCACCTTGATTGCTATTATAAATAGAATCATTTTTCCTTTTGTAAGGCTCAACTTGATTGAACAAAAATGAAAAGTGTTTTAGGCTGAGATCAAGAAGGGAGGCTGGATTTAACTTTCAAAGATTTTCGTAAAATAGTATGAGGAATTAATAAAAAGAATGAAGGCCTTTTATTAAAGTGGTTAGCTATAGGAAATTTGAATGCACAAAACAAAATCAATAAATTGAATCACTAAAACAATCAATTAAAAAGATCTCATAGTACAAAACAGAATCAATTAATTCAAATGCTAAAGCAGTCAATTGAATAATCTTGCAATGCAGTTCAATCACAGAACGAATCAATTGAAATACTAAAACAGTTAATTGAAATAACTTTCAAAACTAGATCACACAATTAATTAATTGAAATAACTTTCAATACTAGATCACACAATCAATTAATTGAAATAGGAGAACAATCAGTTTACTGATATATGTTGTCAGAAACAATGCAAGTCATTGCAATTGATTAACAATGAAAAACAGTGAATGTGAAATCTTGAAATTCTTTACCAAAATATTCAATCAATTGAATAAGGAAAGTAATCGCTTGAATAATTTAGATTGGTAAACCAAACTCCAAATAGAAATCAATTAAGCACAAGAAACAATTAGTTGAATTTGAAACAGATTTGAAAAGAGAAATCTCAATCAATTGATTCACTCAACAATTGATCACAACTTTTCAAAGAATTAACTTTTGAGAAAAATCTTATCAATATGTTTTCAAAATAATTTGTGTAACATAGAAGTGAATTATTTGAATTGTAGCAGACTTGTACAAATCACAGAACAGAGATAATATAGCTGCAGTACTAGAAAGATTAGCTAATTAAATTGAGAAAACAATCAGTTGAAAAATCTGTAGTAATAAATAAAATTATGCAAAAACAAATCGTGATTTAAGAAAGGATTAAGAGAGAACAAGAACACCAAGAATTATACAATTATACTGGTTCACTCTTCCTCAAAGATACATCTAGTCTTTTTGCCAACAAGCAAAGATTCACTAAAGAACCAACAAGTTCAATCAAAATAACCAATACAACCTCTTGTACCCTGCAAGAACACACCCTTGCATCCAGCAACAACACTTACGCATTATGCATGACCCTACTGCACTTCTACAAGCACAAACCCTATACACTTGCAAAAAAAATAACTTACAAAAACAATGTTTTATCAAAACCGAAACAATCACTACAATTTCAAATTAAACTAGTGAAAGAAATTGAATGCAACAACTTTCCTTGTGATGCAGAACCAGAACAAACTTTCTTTCACCAAGGATGAACTTAAAGATTCACAATCTTGATTCTTCTTGAATCACACACACTTCAAAGTCAATAATATCTCAAATGAATTTGTTGTGTTCTCTCTATAATACATTTTGTAATTTTCTATCTCTATTATCTTTAGTGAGAAAACCAGATCTATTTTATATAGCTAAAACAGTTTTAAAATCAGGTTAACTATCACGAATCAATCGATTGAAAACATAATTAAATCGATTGATTTTCTATTAACAATATTTTCAATAAATTGAATTTCAAAAGCAATTAGTTATAAGTACTTTGATGACATGATATTTGAAATTATTAGGTCCCACTTAATTAAGTTTAATATGTTTAGTCCTTAATAGATCTTTAAAGCTCATTCCAATGGTTCAAGATGCATGCTTATGGTTTTGAATTACTCTCTCTCTCTCTCTCTCACACACACACACTAAGTCAAGACCAACTTCAAGTGATCTTCATTCTAGGTTCAAATTGACTTCATCAAATACAATAACAACATTAGTGCTAACAAAAAATTGATTTGCTCTTTTGAAAGCATTCTTTGTTTTAAGTCATTAAAGGCGTACTTCTCTTACTTTTTACTTCAAGGAATCTTCCTTGAAACGAATCTCAACTAAATTTCTTAGTTGGTTTACTAATTTTCAACCTCGATGTTTTTCTATTGATCACAAAATTTGCACAAAAAAAAGTTTTAAGAACAATTTTTAATCCAATTTGGACTCTTTAAGTAGTATAAATGATTTTAGAAGGACTAGTTTTGATATCGTGTCAAATGCTTTAGACATAAAAGAGTTATATAGATTCTATTCTCTCTATTTTAATGGATTGAACTATGTTTTAATATCTAGTGAAATTAATTAATTAACTCATCATTTTAACATATTAAAATAGAAAATTGAAAAGCATTCTTTGATAACAAAAGAGCTAAAGCATTCTTTGATTACAAAAGATAGATAATACTATTATTATCACACATTAGAGACACCTTATCGAGTCGAAGTCTAAATTTAGTAATTATTGTTCAGCTAGAGGATTTGCAAATGTTATATATTCAACTATATATTAAAATACTCATGGTTTTAAATGATTTTGTTATATTGAAATAATTATCTCATCAATGAAAATGGTTTTTATCGTCATTCCAAACCTACTAAGAACTTTTTACTATATTAAAAACATCTTTTAATCAATTAAAAAATTACCCATCACCAAGAGAAGTTCTAATTCATTTGGAAAAGCTTTCTAATTAAAATTTTAGGATCAAATCATGAAAGGGAAAACTTACATCAATTCCTAATCAACACAACACATCCTAAAATACTTTTAAATTTTTATGATCATACAACCCTCAAAATTTTTCAAGAAAAAGGTTGGATTCATCAAATTCATAAACGCAACACTATCTTTAAAGTTCATTCAAGAACTCGATAAAAGAACCATCTAATACAATCAATAATAATTAAATAGCTTCTTGGATTTATTCCTCCAATTTTACCTAAACAAAAATTGAGTCATACCATACACAAAAGCATCAAGATGCATAACATATTTTCTTAATCTTCCATTATATTTGCTAGTGGATTTTCCAACACTCCAAATAACTTCTATCTAGGTTTCCATATACGTAACCTCAAAGAGATTATTTTCACTACTTTGAAAAATTATATTGTAACAACAAGTCACATGTGACACAGTCATACAAGTTATGAAACTAAATCCCTTAAACAACTCTCAAAGAGTTAAAACATATGATGAAGACACCTATTACAGAAATACACCTCACAAGATTTAACACAGTACTCGTGAAGTTTTGTAATGATATCACCTATAGTGATGAATATTTAAAGATTAAAATTAAAGAGCAAAAATAACTACGTAACCAAACTTGATTTAAAATTGTATCAAAACTTATATAACTAGAGTATTTTCCAATTTCTCATGGTGTTTCTGGAAAGAATTTAACAAGTAATATTGAAAGTAATTGTTTTTAATCAAAATAATATTGAAAACAAATTATATTAAACAAAAAACAAAACTTAATTGATCATGTTTACTGGTAATTGATTATTTTGTTTTTCATTATATCTGAAAGTACAATAACAATAACTTAGTCAATTATTCTATCAACGAACTGGTTAAATAAACATCCCAAAAATAAGATAATTGATTATAAAATAGAAAATTGATTAAGTGAAAATGTAAGTTTTAAAATCAATTATAAAGTAATCCTTTAATAATTAGAGATAATCAATTACTTAACTGATGATAATAATTATGTTAAATGATAATCAATTAATATGTTCTAAAAGTTTTAAAAATATTTAAAGTGAATTTTTGAATTAAAAATCATGACTTTAAATGAGTATGTTTTTCTTACTTAAGATAAATGCAAGATTCACACTTATTCAATCATAAAAGTTATAAACAATGAATACATAGTGTTTCAAAACCAAAATATAAGATAAAAGAAAGTATTGAACCATCAAGATCGTGACCAACTTTTCACCAAGAGTGTTATGAACCAATAGATTGCTTGTTTAAACCAAGAGGGAGGAGATGATTTGGTTTTCAAATCTTTTATAAAAAAATTTCTCTTTTGAAGCTCTTTTTAAAATTATTTTAAGACTAAAAAATTAAATGTAATTATATTATAAGAAAGCATAATACAAGATTGTATTGCATCACAATTAAAAGAAGATAAGCAAGAAAATATTGTATAAAAAAAAATTATATTGATTCAAATCAACAAGATCCTACATTCAGTCTCAACAATTCAACCTTAGGATTGTTGGTTCAACTAGCTTTACAAGTTATTACAATACAATCAACTCTTGAACACTTTTAAGAGAATATCACTCAACAAATCTTGATACCAAATAGATATCAGTGTTGTAAACTCTTTTCAACTCTTGATCACCAAGAACCAAACACTGGACAATCCACAAGAAAATAAAGAAAAATGTTACCGCAAGTTCATAAGAGAAAGCATATGAGATTTAGTAACACATCACCTTCATTTGAAAATTTTGAATGCACAAATGAGTGTGAGAAAATGCTTAGAATGAAATCATATTATAATACTTTTTATTGTAAATGTTTACATGAAATGATTAAGTCAAGTACTCTATTTATAGATTTTGAAAACACTAATTAAAAATTAATATTGATACTTTTGATTGATTATAAAAGTTATTAATTGATTATTCCTTTGAAATCCAATCACAACATTTTCTAGTTTAAATGATTACGACATGTTAATCTAAATTGTTGAGACATGGTTTCTCAACTTACTGCTTTAATGGAATAAAGAGGAGATAATCGATTATATGTTCTACAACTCATCGAGAATAATTTAACCGTTTATATAAAAACATAATTGATTATTATGTTGATAATTTAAAATAATTTTTCTCATTTCAAAATTCATTTAACTCATTTTAGTATAGCTACATGCTGATGTTGTGAATACCTTGTGTGAAGGACACAAACAATAATTCCAATCAAAGCAAAACATTCTAAAACATCTACAACATTTTCATCTTCAATCATCATCATCAAAACATCATGATTTGAGGCTTGAGACTTTCTTCAAGACCAACAATTTTTTCCCTTTTTGATGATGACTCACATTTGATGCATGTTCTAGACTTGTATGTTGGAGATGATGTTAAACAACTTTCATTTGAGTCTTCACATCACATACGTACAAAGACATAACAAGGAACTCCCCCTTCTATGTGAGTTGCCCCTTGGTTCATGCTCTCCCTGCTCAAGATACAAGAAAAATGAAACAAGTAAAGGACCAATACTAGGAGTCCAAAGAAAATTTTAATTCAATTGAAAAAAAAATAAGTACATGTATACTCCCATCGACATGCGTACTTCTCCCCCTTAGCATGTTATAAAAAAGATAAACTAACAAAAACATGTCAATAGTTGAGTTAATTGATTATCCTATAGCAAACATAAATTTTAGAATATAATTCATTTTGAAATAATATATTAAACTCTTATGTATTCAATTATCCTAAAGTTAAAATTGTTTTTCTAGATCAAAACCTCTTGGAAAAATCAATTAATGCCTTAGGTAATTGATTATTTTCATTTGAAATAAGAAAAATAATTCAAAATTTGATACATTTAATATGTTATTACACATTTTAATCCATTAAATTGATATTATAATCGACTATGTTTGGTTTAACAAATTGCAAAAATAAAACTAAAAAAATTTACCTAAAAACTAAATTAAGCCAATATCAATTTATTCATTCATTCAATAAAAGAACATGAACAAACCAAAAAATTCAAATCAATTAAAACATCACTAATAAAATACAATTATCATTAAAAAATAAGTAAAATGCAAGCAAAGAAACACAACTCACCACTATATTCATCACTACTTTCCACATTCATCCTTTTTAGCTTTATCTTAATGTTTTCAAAGGAAAGGTGAACACACTAGTAGAAAATTAGGCTTCAACGTCTTCTCATTAAGACGGTTAAATTAGCAAACGACGTGGAGAAAAACGCGGTGGCAATTTTGTAAATAAATGAACATAACCACGTCGGTTCCAGAAAACAACCGTCTTTGATGTATTTAAAAAAAAAGAAAAAAACCAAATTTTGAATTTTTAAATACGGGCTTAAATCCCACGTCGGTTGGGAGCTCCTAACCGACGTGGGACTTTTACTCACTACGTCAGTTGCTTAACAAAAACCGACGTAGTCTTCACAGTGAAAAAATTGGGGCAAATTGACTGAAATTAGGGCACACACCACGTCGGTTAGGAGTCCAGAACCGACGTGGTGCTTCTATTTTATTTGAAACGCGCCTTTTTTCCTTCACTTTTCTTCTTCTCTGCTGGGCGCGCGTTCTCCCTGGCACTGTTCTGGCTTCTTCTCCTTCACTTTTCATCCTCCATTTGCACCTCATTCTACTCCATTTTTACTCCCTCTTGTTTGCGACTTCGAGAGCTTCCATTTGACCGGTTCTATTTTCGATTTCTCTGCGTTTCGTTTGAAGCTGTGCGCTGATTCTTTCTCTTCCATTTTCTTTTGCTTTTACTGATATTGTTATTATATTGAGCATTTGTTTGTGCTTTGTTGTTTTGGTAGAGTTCGTTTGGCCGATTTGGGTTCGTTTTTGTTGTTGGTTTTGGCATCACCACTGCGCTACAAGAGGTGTGTTTTTATGTTCTTTGAAATGAAATAACAATATGTGTTATCAAACAGAAACAGTGTGCAGTTGCGACAGACAGATACCTCTCACCACTTGCAGAAACTGCTTAATGAGAGAAGTTTCTGGGCGGCTTCAGAAAGCAGGTTATAACAGTGCTGTCTGCAAAACAAAATGGAGAAGCTCACCAGATATTCCATCAGGTAAATACAGCAATTCCAATTAATTAGCCACTTGCATGTTTTTTATCTCTTAAAAAAGTGAAAAGTGATCTTCAAGGGTGGTTCTTAAGATAAGATCCTT
>Ga0099824_1001949_pt1 | contig 29926 bp, 11 predicted proteins | sample SiratrowhiteBW_FD_76837 | JGI IMG/M metagenome (GOLD analysis project Ga0099824, IMG submission 76837) | Root nodule microbial communities of legume samples collected from California, USA - Siratro white BW | ecosystem: Host-associated > Plants > Roots > Nodule | place: USA: California... | reverse complement strand
ATTTCTTCTCTGAGTTTTTAATATTCCTGGCTATTCATATTCTGTTCAATATCTTCTATTGCTCTGTCTTATAATAGTTCATAGTGTTTCTATAATTGGTTATTTCTACTGTTGGAGGAACTGCTAGACACAGAAACCTTACAGCGCTCTGCAACGATTGCCTTAGGGCTGCAGGGGTTGCTCCACTCTGCCACCCCATGATCACACGTGATTGACTATTATGTTCACAACCGAACCATAAAGATAGTAGTTCTCAAATCATGCATATTTTTTCATAATGTCTTTTTTCTAGATATATGCTTATGTTATAAACAAAATCAGCAGTATACCTGAGATTGTTGCATTATGGGTGTCCCACCAGGAGCATCTGGATCACTGCAGCAAAAGGCAACTATAAGTGATATTTCACCAAAACTTGCAATGATAACCCCGGATGAAAGAAGCCACTTTTATTACTTACTTCATGTAATTTTGAAAGTAGAGATCCTCTCGTACTTTGGTAGTCTGTTCCAGAACAAGCTCTGGGTGTTTGAGCTTCAGGTGTTTGTGCACAAATTCAGCAGCATGAAAAAGCTTTGTGCAGCCCTTAGCTCCACATCCATACTTCCATCCATACTTTTCATCCCTAATTTTTCTAACATATGGATCCAATACTTCCATTGCTGCAGCATCTATCTTCTCCTTAGCAGTCATTACTTCCAAGGGATCCAGACCATTCAGCCTTCCTTGCCAAAATAAGTCAAGTTTCTTCTCCCAGTCAGACCCCGATTTACCTGTTTCTTCATGCCCTGTCCCTTCTGGTCTCACATGCCTTAAGCCCTTAGCCTCATTAGTCTCAATCATGCCATAGTAATCTACACCATGAACCCGCCAAAGATAAGTTATAAGTGTATCCAGAAGCTCGACACCTTCTAAACCCTTAACAGATGTTAGGCCTCGTATTATTACTATGGGGCCCACAGATCCACTGTGTGCCTTGTCATCATTTTTATTGTGATCGCTGCTGCTGCACAAAATATTATCTTCAATCCCCTTTTCTGCATCAAGCTTACGGACAAGGACCTGAGCCTGTTGAACATCTGCCTGTATCCTTCTTGGTTCAGAACTGATTGGGTGAGCCTTTGGAGCAGCTGAGAAATCATTTTCTTTATTAGGTCCCCTTCCATGCCTTCTTCGTTTACCTCCAGCGTCTGCTTCCTCCTCTGAGTTTGGCTCACTAGCTTGCCCTGATTTATTGGATATAGTGGCATCCAAACCAGGATTTCTGCATTGTACATGACACAAATTATGTATCATTAGTTGATACTAATACAAAAAGTGAAAGCATGAAGTGGAAGGAAAGAGAGAGAACAAGGACATACAGTTCCAATGTTCCACTCTGTAAATCAAGCAAAAAATCCTTTGCTAGCTGCCGAGCATTTTCATTCCTCCTATAAGATCATGAACCAGACAATTTTCATTCCAATTTAAATGTCTTGATAAAAACCATTAATCCACCAGCGTATCTAGTAACCACCCCCACAATGAAAAAACAAAAAAAAAATGGCCCACCAATATTAAGATTACAATATATACCATGGCTAATTAGGCAGAAGTTGATTAAAAAAAACTCACCTTTCAATGACTGTAAGCAAATTTGTTGGATGATATTTATCCTTCAACCTGAAGTTAATGAAAAAATGAAAAGAACATTATATCACTTGAAGAAAATATGGTCACTTGTGCTATTCTCAGTAAACATTTCAAAGAGTGAACTACAATTTTAAGGAGGAAGAATAAGTATACCACTCCTCATCCTTATGAGCATTAAAATAAGCTCGTTTTTGGGTTGAGATGTACTCTGATTTGTATTCTTGATACCTAGAAAATCAAATGGTCAAAACCCATTTGTCAATGAGCATCCCAAAAAAGCTTGTTACCTGAACACTTAAAACATGATAAAAAAGAAATTATTATCCAAAACTTACCTACGCTCTGCTTCAGCTGGTAGTATATCATCCTCAAGCTCCTGAATGAACTGCTTATAGGACATCAACCCCTCCCTGATATGACTCGCAAATATCTCACTGTTAACATATTTTTTCCAAAAAATCTATTGTCGGAGTAAAATAAAAAATATATATTAAACAAGTAATGACATAATCATGTATTACTTTCACTATTTACTAAGAATGCTCAAAGTTGAAGAGACTTGGGTATAGAACTGTTTAACGAGTGGATGTTCAGTAACGAGCACAGGAAACAACTCTCGAATAAATGGAAATAAAAAATAGTTTGGAAAAAAAAAACAGATCAGAAAAATAATGCAAGACAAGACTAATGTGCTGAGTTCTCCAAAAGTTATGGACAAGAATTGTCAATTTGTACAGTTGAAACAACAGTCCATGCACCATTAGCTAATGAGAACAAGAATGCTAACTAAAATCGACACCTGAAGCCATAAGTAGAGCAATTTTGTAAAGGAAATTATAAATTACGGTTGCTATACCAAAAGCCAACTAGATCTACAAAGATATTAATCATCAAGCAGACACCTGGTTCTCAGTACCCTCTAACAACAATAATAAGGCTCTGGTAAACTGGATACAGCATCTTCGAAGATGGCTAATGAGAGACTCTTATATTAAAGGTAAAAAAATATTATTTAATGTGACAGAGCATACAATGTCAATAGCAGCATGTAGTACAGATCTTCAGTTTGACTTTGATAGGTAAATTCAATTACAAGTAAAAGGAGCTATGAAAACTTCTATGTAAACTGTTAATAATTACTTCAGCTAATTTACAAGGCTGGTCCAGAAAATTAACGCTTAAATTGGACATCAACTAATTTACAGGGCTGGTCCAGAAAATTAGTAGTTAAATTGGATATCAACAGATTCCGATGGGCAAGCTGTCAAGAAAAGATGGTTATAAGTGGCTTTATCAAATTTTATGCAAAAATGTGTACTGTTTCAAGCCATAGGCTAATAACCACGGAGAGATGCAGTAGAAAATCTTAATAATACTGACCATGACAAGGCCAAAACACACGGAGACGAAGAATTCCAAAGTGAAACTGTTGTAACTAAATATGACACAAAAAAATAAAATGGAATATTTGGTTTATTTTATATTATCATTTCCAGTACGTTTTAGCCAAAAATTAGAAAAATGCCACCTTGTTTTTATTCTATTTTTTACCATTTATATGAGAACACCAAATCTATTGCAGAGGGTCCATAATCTCAATACGGATATCTCATCTTGGCCTTGTCAAATTGTTTCAACTGCAGCCACCCTTTTGAAGGTGAAGTAAACATGTTCCCCAGCATTTGTAAACCCCAAGCCCTAAACAGCACACCAATGGCAAGTAATATTTATTAATTAGACTTGGATAACAGAAAAATTACAAAAGCTGACCTTTGGGCACCACTTGCCATGTCTCCATAACCACGATTGGATTCTATATCTGCAAAAGTCAAAAAGGAATATACCAAGGTCAAAAACATAGAAGCATGTAAATGTTGCCTTTATCTGAAAAACATAATGCTGGTAGGTAAGAGTTTGGATGTCATCAGAATTTCAGTTAATTGGACAACCATAGATTAACATTCATAAACAATAACTAGGCTTTTAACAAAAAAAAATTAAAAACATAGGAATCGCTATATGTAGGACAAATACCAAAGATATGGGGCACACAACAAACACAAATATAGGGTTCGTAAGATGTGTTTTATGAGGAGAGGAGTAGGGGGCATAGAGAAACAATTTCAACCAATAAAAACATGGTGAAGCCCATTTTGGTTGATTTATGGACTATACACATGCATGTCATTAAATAAAAACAGAATTATAATCTGAAAAAGCCAATTCATCAAACGCCATAGTTAATAACATGCGATAAAGAAATCATGAAATCTAATGCTAAGAAAATCAAAATTATTATACAAATGTTTTTTTCTCATGCTAAAATAAGGAGACAATGAAAATACTAACTTACAAAAAATTAAAACTAATGAGGTAGAAAAAAAAATAAAAGTAATGAGGGAGATAAAATGTGATTTATGGGATATAGGAAAAATGCTTGTACTAAATAGAAATTATTGACATACCAGGCATCCCATTCTGATACCCCCCTGCAGAACGTGGTCCAAACCTACCATAGGACTTCTCGTCTGCATAACCACCTCTTCCACCCATTCCCCGATCATAACCACCATAATAATTATATCCATGTCTGCCATAATCAGAAGATGTGATTAAAAAAAAGAAAAACACAAAAGGATGCAAGACAACAAAATGGATGAAGCAGAAGTAGAGGAAGGAAGGAAGGGAGTTAGCAAAGAGACACAAAAAAATGTTAAGCATGTTACCACAAAGACTTTCATTATAACATGAGAAGTACAGAACAATATCCTACCAAGTCTTAGATTTCTCAGAGAGAGAAAGTATGCCAAGAAACCATATGCAACACTAAATCCCTTGATGTGTAAAAAAATCATTCTCAACTACTCATGTAACAATATTGTAAATTATATTATTCAACAGCTGACACACAAGAAATTATAACAGACAGCATACCGTCAGTCTCACTAGCATTATTACACTGAAATTATACTACATGTAGTAAACATCAGAACTACAAAAGACACAATAATACTTCTATCACAATAACTACAATTTCTATTATATCATTCATAGAAGAAATGCCCAATTCCAATAAATCCCAGATTCTAACAAGACAACCTTAAAAAGAAAAGGCACAAAACAGTTTTGTAAGGTACATGAAAATATAAATTTCGCTCCCTCAGAAATATTTCTCTTTAAATTAAAATACCATTTTATCACATTCAAGGTTTTAAGAAACAGTCGACGACCTCAATTTCAGCCACGATATCAAGGTTTTTGGAGTCTTTGCAACCACAATTTCCCACAATACGAAGGATTTTGAAGAAAACATGATCGCAACCACACATCAAAACCTTCTTCACGTCAATCATACAACTATCACTGTCATTAGTTAAAAATTGATTCGTAACACTTTTCACAAAAAAGTTATTTTTGCACAACAAGGAACGATGGACTTCACTTTCTAGAGTTTCCTCGAAACGTCTAATTCTAAAGGCACAGCCAGTAGCAAAAGCAATTCACAATCATGCAATGACGACAAAATCTACCTATCATCAGGTCCATAGCCGCCGCGAGGACTCCCCCGACGCGACCGCTTGTACGGCGGAGGCGACCGACGCGGTGCCGGAGAATACCGCTGGTCGCGGTGGGGAGGACTCGGGCTACGTCGGCGCTTGAAATCCCTGTCCCTGTCCCGGTCTCTATCCCGCGGCGGCGACGCGTTGCGGTCATAGTAATCGCCGCGGCGGTTGGGAGGGCGATCGAAATCCCTGTCGTCTCTGCGGTCCCTTCGCCGGGGCGGGTAATGCGGCGGCGGCGGCGGGGGAGGGAGGTCATCCGCGGCAGGGGAGGGCTGAGATGGAGGCGGCGGAGGAGGAGGAGGAGCGGCGGCGGAAGGGGATTTGTCGAGGGATTCTGGAGGCACATTCATGACCTCGGCCATTGGAATTTGGGAAACCCTAAATTTAGGAAAATGGAGAAAGGAAGTGAGAGAGACGGAAAGTGTGAAGAGATTCGATTTGTGTGAGGAATTGAAGTGAAAATGGGGTTTGCATTCGAAGAGACGAAGACGACGATAACTTTTGCGTTTTGTTATTTCACTTTTGCGTTTTCGCGCAGACACAGCTTCTTCAGTCTTTTTATTCCTTCTCACGCTGAGGATGCTTTCTTCTACGTTTCTCAGTCACTGATTCTAAATTATTAAAATAAAATTTAAATTTCATTGTAAAAAAATATAAAGTAAAATGCTCCCTCGTGACTCTTTCTTTCAAGAGCTCGTGCCTTTCTTTCTAAAATACTAATAAAGTAATTAATATATATTAAATTTGGGGATTTTATTTTTGTCCCTATGTATGAAAGTCATCATGTTTCAGCCATGCAAGAAAGATAATTGCCGTATTTGAAAGAGAGCTTATACCTGAAATAAAAAAATATAGACCATTTGATTAATGATCAAATTATTAATTAATATAACATCAAACTTTACATTTAATCTTATACTAAATTTGTAGAAACAAAAACAAATGAATAGATCCAATACTAAATTATAGAATTTCTATTATTTCTCATTTTTCATCATTTATCAATGAACTTTATTTATCTATATACTCATTATACCTCTTTCTTGCAAAAAAAAATTGATCTCAAATTTCACTCTTTATTACATAAAAACAAACACACTCACAAAGTATTGAATGAACTAAGAGTAAAATAATTTAAATATATAAATATCTATCTTCATTAAGGTAACCCTTATAATTATTATGCTTGTAAATTATCTTCTATTAATAAAGACATTAAACAACACTAAAATTAGATGTAAGACAATCCCATATAAATAACAGTCCAAGAAAAATATCCTTTAAATTCAAACAATGTTTATCAAAATTTAAAACTAAAGAAACTTATTATCAAAATAATTTTATGAATCATAAAATCATCATTCAATTGGATAGCTTGTTTATTGAATTCCATATATATATATATATATATATATATATATATATCCTTTAAGTCATGAACTTTAGAAATGATATATCTCAATGTTTTTTTCACTCATCTTATGCTTAATTCTCCGTTTATCTCATTTTTCTCATCAAAATGTTTTTGGCATTAGTCTTTAATATACAATTCTTTTCGAGACAATAAAACAAAATGATTCACATAATTAATTATTTTAAAAGAAAATTTAGCTTCATAATTTTTAGTAAAAGAAGGGATCAAAGTTTTGTAACCCCCTTCTATGAATTGGTTCTTGATATTTTAAAGAGGACTTCAAAAATAACTCTTCATCTTTTATTGTTTTTTTCTAACATTTTTTTTTTCTTTAAGCCCATTTTTCTCTTTTTCTATTTCCTCACTTTCTTTATTTCTTTCTGTTTTCTTTCTCCTAATCTTTGATAGCTTAGTTCAAGTTTCTCCAACTATTGCTTTGTTTCATAATGTTTTCTTTCACTCAGAAATAAAATGAGAATATCCTAATTTTCTTCTCCAGTGTTTCTTGTTTTCCAATTGCATCTCTGAAACTTCATATTTTATATTTTTTTCCAAGCTCAGACATTTTCTACAGATTAAGATTAGTAAAACAAAGCCACATAAAAATAAATGGTTAACACAAATGTTTTTATTCAATATATTCGTATATTATACTCTTGGAAGAATTTTACATGCACCCTTAATGACTATATTAATAATAATTATATTAAAAAGTGAAATAGGTAACAAATTCTAAGTGAAATTCAAAAGAATAAGAAAATGAAAACTTCTAACACAAAAAAAATAAAAATAAAAAATAAAAGACAAACTAAAAATATATTAAAACAAGAAATAAGGAACCAATAAACTTGAAAACATGTGATGAAATTAACAATTAGACAAAAAGAAAAACCGTTTAAAAGATTATAAGTAATTCTCAACAACAAAAATTTGTAAAACAAAACAAATAAACTAAATAAGTAAAAGAATCAAGTTGTAAGAAATGAATAAAGACGGTTTAGATGAGTGAAACTAATTTAAACATCCAACATAAAACTTAATTAAAAATAAATCTAATTCTCAAAAAATATATACAAAAAAATATGCATATATTTTTTTATTTACTTATCATACACCCGTTGAATGAAATTACTTACAAATCCACTTATTTTAATATACTTTTCTTAATTTAGATTTCTCGTAACTTGTACACAAAATTAAAATATTTATTTAAACATAAATGTTACACTTATCATGCCTTATCGAAATCAATCTCAAACAAACAAAATACTCTAATAATTTAAGTCACAAAATTATGTCTTACAAATAAAATCGAAAAATTATGAAAACAAATAAATTTTGTGAATAAATGAGTCAAATAAAATGAAAATATAAATAAAAAGACTTAAACAAATAAAAACTTATAAAAACGACTTCTACATCTAGAAAATTAGATATAATCAATAATTTGAAACCACAAATAATTGAATCAACTTTTTGCCCAAAAATATGCCAAATAATTTCACTAATTCAAAGATAAAAGCTGTTAAAATATTGCACCAAACAAAACCAATGATATTCTAGCACCAAACTACACATGCCGTTATGTTTCCTATTTCACCAGTTAAGCATTGAAATCAATGAACTCCAATTCTACATTGGAATTGCACTAGAAAATTTGGTAACAAAATATTATAAATTTATCCGTTTATTAATATATTTAAACTGTATAAAATATTTTTCTGTAAACTAACGTTTGCCTGTATTGTATATCTTGCTTTATTCATAATAGAGTTAGTTTTATATATATTACTATAAGTCAATTTCTATTTAAAAATAAAAAATAAATTTGGATATAAAATCATTATTAAAGTCAGCTTAGAATAATTTACATGTAGAATTATGCATTAGTTTTGAATTATAATATTCTCATTTTTTTTTTCTGAATTATCATTTTCAACAAATCACGTGCTCATTCATTCTTTATTTGTAAATATACTACTTTACAAAATCTAATTACTTTCAAGAATTAGTTTATAATAGATTTGTGACTATAATGAATTAATTTTATTTCAAGTTGATTTAAAATCTCTAATATACACGTTGAGATTTATATATTTTATATATAAAATTAAATATTTATGAATGATCATTATAATAGATGACATGATAGATTCATCAAACTTTTTTAAAATAAATTTTTCTATCATATAAAAAAAAAACTTTAAATTTAAAAAAATCTTAAAAAATCTATTTATTTGTACGTACTTATATATTATAAATTCAGTTTAGGTTATAAATTCAGTTTAGATCTTAACTTTGAGTCTGATATAACACAAGAAAGCAGAAATTTCTTAGTTAATTAACTGTCTAAGCAAAAATTAGATGGCACAACATGACTGTATAGTCCTGGAATAGTATTTTTCCTAAAGTATCAAGGGGAAAAAAAGACAAAAATAGTTGAGCATGGTTGATAACAATAGCATATAGATTAATGGAGATTTGAAGAATTAGGATTGTGGTCTTAGAGAAGAGAGAAGAAGGTCTTGCAAAGAGCTATCTCTCTGCATGGCAGCTTTGAATTCATCAAAGGTAACTTTTCCATCACTGTTGGCATCCATTCTGTCAAATATCTCATCCAATTTCCCAGGCTCAGTGATATCAGCTGGCAGACACTCTTCTGGTAAAGCCTGTTTGTTCAATCAATACACATCACATCTCAAGGTTAAGTAAAAACAATCAATCATGCTTTTAGTTCATACAAACTAAATTTTAGTTTTCATTAAAAAAAAATAGTTTTACTAGGAATATTTAAGAATCTGTTTCTGTCATATCTTAAAGAAGTTAGAGATTCTTAACATAAATCTTGGTATCAACCCTGGAATGAAGTTTTAGAACTAAAATAGTAGTTTGAAATTTCATATTAATACAACTTATCTTATTCAACAATTAAGAGAACTAAAATACATTTTATCCTAAAATTGAAAGAACATTACTCTGAGCATGGATGCTACTTCTTCCTTGGTGATGCACCCTGATCGATCTGTGTCATACATCTGTGGTTAAAGAAATTAGTGAGGCAAATTAGCAGCAAATTATTATAGCATGAGTGTAAATTTTGTTATACTAATCTTAATCACAATTACACTGTTTTTACTCTTCAAGATAAATTCAAAGATATTTGCTTTGTGCTTGTGTTGAGAATATGAGGTTTGTGAAAAGCCAAACCTGGAAGCACAAACGGAGAGCATCATCTCCTTTGCAGTTTTTGAAGCTGGAAAAGCCACATAGAATCTCTCTCATGTCAACTGTTCCATCACGGTTGTTGTCAAACAAGTCAAATATTCTTGGTGCTAGAGGGATCAGTGATGGCATATTCATTGCTTTCAGCACCTCTTCAAACTCAGATAGAGTGGCGCTGTCTCCATTCAGACATCTATTAATACCAAACAACATTTTTCAGTCCAAAACTGTCAGAAACAACTAGTGCATACAAATACTTGGTTCCATATCAAATTGAAGAGTCAAATTATGTTTGCAGAGCAGTTTTTTATTTTGTTAAATTTTAAGTCTAACTCAATCTTATAAAATGGTTTCTAAAGTGAGGTTTGCACTTATTTACATATTATTAAAAGATCTTATCTTTAGTTGATGTGGATCTCCAACACATCTCCCTTACGCTGAGACTCACCAACTCGTACGTGAGACTATATATTAAGGGTAATCCAACAGTGGCCCAATAGATCCAACAAACTTGTTAGGATTGACTCTGAATGACGAAGACTTTGATATCACATTGAAAAGTGGACTTTAAACTAACTCAACGTTACAAAACCGACTTGTAAGGTAAAGTTTATACTCACTTATAAAAAATTAAAAGACCTTGTTCCTAGTCGATATGAGATCTTCAACACATTTCAAACAAAGTTTAAATGCAGTTTACAAATGAACTCTTCAGAAAACTATGGCTGTTAAAGTGTTTACTAAAGTTAATTATGGTGGCTAAAATCATTGATGAAAAAATAGGCGTCACTATTTGTTTGCTGTGTTGCCTTTCAAAGTGAGTTTGAAATTTAATTCTAGGAAAATGGAATCTAATGCATGCACATTGTTACTAGCATGGTGAGTTCTGAAATTTGATCTTAACTTGTAAGTACTTACATTTTCTTAAAATTTATCCTGAGGTTTTCAATTTCCTCTGCTGTGAGATCATGTGTTCCCACCAAGGATTTCAGCTTTTTGGTTCTGAGGAAGATTGTGGAGCTCCAAACACTAGCAAATGCAGCTGCTCGCAGTTTGCGTCTTGCATTGAAGCTCTGCAATCTTGAGACAATCTCAGGGTCCATTGCATCATCCTTGGCTTTTTCACCTACCACCCATGGATGACTCAGAAGCTGTTCCAACACATACAATGTAAGTGTGAGGAAGTTATTGTTCTCTCTAACAATTTAAATTCAAAGATGCAAGCTGTTGAACAAATACTAACACTAATCACTAGTTATTAGTGTTTAGGAGTGTTAGTAGCACATTCTCCCACACACTTTTTGTTGATTGAAATTTATTAGAAACTACAAAAACTATGATGTGATTTACAATAAATTTCTGTCAACAATAAAAGTGTGTTCCAAAGGGCCTGGTTTGTGTTACTAACACTTATTTTTTTCCTCAAGAATTCTTTAAGATGCATAACTTTAGGCTATTTAAGAAAAAAAAACTGAAGACATGATAGAGAATGAGTTTTTTTGTGATAATTTTATACAACACACTACTTCTTTCATAGTAGATATCCTTCATTTCATGCACCAAGAAAAGGAAGAAAAATATGGCTCAATTGAGCTTGATGAAGTTGGTAAGAGTGTACTATACATCTTGAGCACTAGGTCTCCTGCTAGGATCTATAGTCAGAAGATCTGAAATTAGCTGCTTTGCTGATTGACTAATGCCCTTCCATGTCTTCTCATAGAAACTGAAATTGCCCTGTTTCAAAGTATTTGATTTGGTAAGCAAGAACATTATATAGAATGGTCACTTGATGGAAAAAAAGGTAATGGTAGTCTTGCAGTAATTATACAAGACACTATACCTTTACCCTGGTCATTAGATCAGACACAATGCAAAGGCACATGATGCAGATGATGTATTTTTATGTATTTACCAGTTTTATGGTGAAAGTGGTAGCTACTATGACAAACACATGAAGTAAAAGTCACATTTTGATACATAGCTAATTTCTGCTCTGCCTATGTTACTTACATTCATTATCATTTGTTGTTTCTGGCGATTGGACTGAGCAATGAAAGGTGGATACCTGCAAAATAAAAAATAACAATATGAACAAGAGGATACTATTGAGTTAATTTCATTGTTCAAGAGAAATATAATAAGCTTCCTCATCTAGTTATATGTCTAGGAGAGATTGCAGTGAAGCATATAACAATTGATCAACATAATGCATGTGTTGGAAACTCATTGCATTGAGAAAAATCATGTCAAATTTGCTAGAAAATATGTAAAAACTATAGCTACTAACTTCTTACTTCTAAAGAAACATGAAAAATTACATTGGCATGTGAGACCAAACATGCTAGTAATGTGCAAAATGCCAAAATTGAGTGGTAATGTTGATTTGTATGGAAATCTCATCCAATTATAAGGTGATACCATATTTTATTTCAATGTCTAGAAGTGATTGAAGACTTTCCCTATTTGGCATCATATGTGCTGCAAGTGCACATGGGTAGATGGGGACACACAAATCATGAACATGTGAAGGAATAAAAAAAGTCAACATACCCAGAGAGTAAGATGTATAGAATCACTCCAAGAGACCACATGTCACTCTTGGTAGTTATTTTCCCTTGAGAAAGAGCCTCTGGTGAAACATAATCAATGGATCCAAACAAACCAACAACAGGGTCAGTGAATTCTTCAACAGAACTCAACCCAAAGTCCATGATCTTAAGAGGGGAGTCCCTCCTCTCATCCAAGAAAAGACAATTCTCAGGCTTTAAGTCCCTATGCACAATGTTAGCTCTATGAACAGCCTCTAATCCTGAAGCTATCTGCCGAACCACACCTGCAGCTTCAGTCTCTGAGTACCTATCATTGATGCATAGATGTGACTCACATATCAGATACCATACATGTTCTATTCAACAATGCATATTATTGTAATTCTGCATATTATAAACAATGTCACTGTAAATCACTTTCTATTCTAGACAGCTAGCAATTTTCATTTTTGTTCATATAAAAACAATGCTTTTGTTTCTATATTATACACACTTCTGTGTTACATGTAACCAAGTGAGATTTTCACAACATTTTGAATACTTAAGAGGTACCTATCTTGTGCTACAATCCTATCAAACAATTCTCCACCAGAACACAGCTCCAACACAAGGTGCACTCCATTTGAGTCCTCATACACATCATAGAGGTCAATCACATTAGGGTGTGGTGAAACGTTTTCCACTATTCTCCTCATCACAAGAATCTCATTGGTGAGCAAGGCATCTGAGACTGAGACTTGTCTCCATGAGGGGAACCCCATCATCATGGCTGCTGCTGCTGCTGTGCTCTTCTCTCCACCCTTTGGTCTTGGAAAACCAGAAGGGTTTGAGGCAGTGCCTGACCTTCTCAGGGTTTTGATGGCTACATGGCTCTTGGTGTCACTAGTAGATTTTCTTGTGCCTTTTCTGACAACAGAAAATCCACCTCTTCCTAGAACTTCTGAGACTTCATACTCATCTGATAGTATTCTGGTTTCATACCCCATGATTACTAGTGTTGTGCACACAAAAATTCTTGGAAACTAAGGAATCTTGAAGACTCAGGAAATTTTTGCAGGGACAAGGAATTTGGTTGTAAAAAAATGTTAAGGAGGCTTCAAAACGCGTGTTGAAACGGTTGAGAGTGACATGATAACCTGTAAGAGTTTGTGCATTAGTTTATGACATAAAAAAAAGGTAGAAATTGGGATAGGTACAAGAGAAAAAACAATGTGGCTGGTAGAAGGTGTTTTAGAAGGGACAAAGAGAGAGTCAACTGCTAGCACTATATTCTATGTTTAATGTTTCCATGTTCATCATTTAGCCACCTTTTGAGATTAAAACTGTGTCAAGATCAAAAGTAAAAACAAAAGGATCTCACTTGGATTTTATCTCAACACTCTTTAAACTCATCCATATCATGATATTAACTACTTTCTTTTTTAATAATTTTAAATTTTAATTATTGTAAAATGAATTTTTTCTTGACTTTTACTCCTTGAAATATTAGTAGTTTTATTATTTTATTTAGTCTCCAAAGATGTACTTATATTTATCATTGTTAGCACTTTTAAGTGAACTAAAATGTACTTTTATTTTTTAATTTTTTTTATATCAACCAACATATTTTTTATTATACGAAAATATAAATAATGCTAAATAATGCAATAGGAGGAACCGAATAAAAAATAAAAAAATTGGGAATTAACAAAAAATTATTAAATACTAAATGTAAAATTTGTAATTATGATTTTTTTAGCTTCCAATATAGTTCTAAGGTATATCTATAAACTAGGCATTTGAGCTGATTCTAGGACTATTCAACCTTGTAGTGGTCACCCATCTTCAAAGATATAATATAATCAAGTGATTAATTTGATATATCACTATTTAACAAAGCAAATGAATTATTCAAAAGAAAAAAAAAAGCACAAACGAAAAAGAACTTTTTTAGAGGCTCTGATATCAAAATGTGTCTACCTTTTTGAGATGGAACTTATACAAGGCTTAAATTTGAAAAGTACGAGTCTAAAAGAAATTTAAAAAAAAAATTAATACTTTCCTACATGCATTATCTCTTTTTGTAATTAAATACCTTAACTTTTATTTATTTATTTTTATCTCTCATCCTGAAATTTTACTTCTTTTAAAAGAAATACCTTAAACATTCATTCATCCTAACCTATTCTTAAATTTAATTATCTCTGTCTGTAAATAAACCCCTAAATGTTAATTTAATAAAGAGACTATGTTTTTTTTTTATAGATATTCTGTTATTTTAAATCGCAATTGTTTATTAGTTACTTTTTCGAACATTAAAACACAATAAACTTTAGACGTTTTAAAAATTAATTAAAAACTTTGAGTTTACTTTTCATCGTTTTCTATTTTTATTTGTTCTTAAATCATAACTTTTATTCATTTTGAATATGAAAAAATGAATTGTAAAAGGAGATTAATAAATAAATGACATTTAAGATAAATAAATTGTTGGATTTTTTTTTCAAGTAGTACGGTAACTCTAACTCGATAAAAAAACCTATTTGTAAAATGGAAAAATTAAGGAGAAACTGAAGTTTAAATTAATTATTTATAAAATTGGAATCACAATAAAGTTTATATAAAGTTTAAGATATTTATATACATTAAAAGAAATTCATTACCATTAATATTTAATATTAATATCTGTATACGCGTGATAAATATATATTCAACAAGTTATTGTTATATTTTATAATATTATATTTTGATTTCTAAATTATTATTATTTATTTTTAACATTTTTTTTAAAAGTTAGAATTATAACCAAATTTCTGTCAACTAAGTTCATAAACCTTACTCTATGAGTTATTGTAATATTGTATTATGTTTGAAGGGGAGCAAAGAAGTGAGGAACCAATAGATCTTTTGTATGGATTCGTGTGAAAATTTTATGTCTTTCTTTCACTTTCTCTTTGCAAATTCTTCTCCTAGTAACTATTTTTTCAAATATAGCCATTAGCTACCAATTAAGTTTTGATTCATCATTAGACTATTCAGAAGATCTACTGCTCCGTCACAGTTTTGTCCTTAAAAAAAGCTTCGGTGGGAGGGTTAAAGAAGGAAGGTCCCGGTCGAGGACTAAGGGAATGGATTCCAACAGACGTTGCCAATGTTCCGACTTCAAGTTCGTTGATATGACATCATTAAGGTTAATCACCACATTTGGAACTCAGAGCTCTGTCATAATTTTGTCCTGAAAAGGCGTCTTAGTGGGTTAAGGAAGAAAGTGTATTTAAACTGACCTCGGTCTCAACTCCTAAACGATATGGGACTATTGGATGTTCCAAAACACCTTTAATGGTGATCATATTATGAAACCTGTCACTCTACTCCCACAACCAACGAATGCCTAAACTTGGATTCAAGCTTACATTTATCTACATGATAGTATGTAAGACTCTCAAACACCTCCAACATTAAGTATTTAGTAGGCTTTCCCAACTATACCTTTATTGGAGTCTTGAACTTAATTATTATAAACAAAGAACAATTCACCAGAAAATATGTTGTGCTCACATCTTCACCTAAATATCATCTATGTAAACCAAAATTTGACAAAATGCTCTTTGTTCTCTCTAACAAGGTTTTGTTCAAAATTTCAACAACTTCATTATGTTGAGGAGTGTGAAAAACAATCAAGTGCTTCATATTGTATTTATCTTTATAGGAGTTGTTAAATTTGTTATAGCATAATTCTAATTCGTTATTTATCCTTAGATGCTTGACCATCTTCTTGGTTTGGTTAAGCATTAGGAATATCTAATGCTTAAACTTCTAAGAAGATTTTGATTTTTGTTTCATCATAAATAATCAAGTAAATCTTAAATAATTATTGATGATTAAGAGAAAGTACATGACATTTCCCAACAATGAAACTTTTGATGCCTCCTAGCAATATGCATAAATATAGTCTAATGTGACTTTCATCTTATGTAATTCTATTTGAAAATACTTAATGTGTTACTTCCAAACACATAATGTTCATAGTATGTAAAAATATTCACGTTTAACTAGTAATCCAAATCGCGACCACTCATGTGGCTTGGACCCATATTCTATAAAGTATCAAAAGAGGTGTCAAATGACAAGACGACTACAACAATAGATATAAAAATAGATGGCCTTCGAAAAAAATGAGTTTTCGTATTAAATAAAGCTTCTAAAAGTATTTTGTTCTAATTTTATAGAAAAATAATGATAATTTACCACTTCAATGCTCCAGCAAGAGAAAAATATCTAAAAAAACAAAAATCCTTAGTTGTGATTTTAGTTTTTCCAAAATTAGTGATTTTTAACTTTCACTCCAATATAAAATTTTCTTTATTTCTTATTTTATAAAATTAGAAATCAAGTTTTTATTTCTTATATATATTAGTTCCTGGAAAATTCATTATTTTTATTTTTATCTTTTCAAAATTTTAAATTATTGTTTTAGTCTTTAATATGCATTTCAAAATAAATAATATTTATTTTATAAATCATAAAACATTTTCGAGGTATCACATGCATCAATATTTATTTACATAAAATAATTATTTAACATTTAATTTTTAATTAGTGTCATCAATACTAAGGATCAAAGTGATAATTTGTAATTTAAAGAAATAAAAAGTAAAGAATTTTCTTACAAAAATCAAAATCCATTAATTTTGTGAGAACTAGAACTATATTATTTAAGTATAAAAACGTATAAAGAATAGGTTCGTTGCTTTAGAAATCCTATAAAAACTTCATTACACCTTGTGAAAGAGTTAGCACTAACCGACTGAGATTATGTGTCCTAAGATGATATTGAAGTATTGTCATAAGGTTATGTAATAAGATAACAATATAAAATTATAAATACCTTAAATCAATTTCTATTGTCAGAATTAATTTAAAAAATTAAAAATTATGATAATTTAGACTTATAATGAACAATGTTATCACTCCTTTATGAAATGTACATTTTTTCAAACCAACACTTATACTCTAAATACCGATTATTATAATTTTTGAAGCAGCACATAATACTTCGAGATTATTTTCTAAATTTATAATAGGGTTGAAATATTTTTAAAATACTCCCATTATATTAATTCTTCACTATTAGAAAAAACATAATACTTCAAATATCAAAAATATTTTTGAGTGTCCAAGAATTTTTTATTAATATATATCTTCTCTATCTTTAGGTTCTCTCACACGTGCTTTCTTAATATTTGTATCTAGCATAATGTTAATTCTATGATCTAATTAATCATCCTATATCATTTCAATTATCTAATTATCAAAGATATTTAATGAATAATTTACTTATTTATAACTAACTACTAAAATTCGAAGAAATATTTCTGCATAATATTTTTTTAAAAAAAAAAACTAAAGATAATTATACTTTTTGGAGGATTAGTTTTACAAGTTTGTTAGAAACTAAAGGAATAATTACAATAAACTAAATAACTAAACATATTTAAGAATAAAAAAATTGCCACAAACTACGGTGATGAAATAACAAGATATCAATGAAATAACACGACACAATACTTTATCCAAATCCTACGACAAATTATGGTATGGCAAAAACATGTTGTAACTGGACGACATTAGTAAGTTCAAGTTAAATTATTTACCTTAAATGCCGATAATTTATTAATATATTCTCTTTCATTCTCTCATATATTAGATATAATAAACTGTATCTTTAAAAATAGAAGTAATTTAAATTAAGTATAAAGTCTATTTGATTTTTATAACCTTAAATTTCGTTATTTTTTAATATTTGAAAAAAATGATTTACAAAATAAAACTAACAAATAACTGAGATAAATAATGAAAAAATAATAATAATCATTTTGAAAAGGTAAGTTTAAAGATTGATTTAAATAAAATTAAAATGAAGACTAATTAAAGATTAAATTATTTAGTTAAAAAAAATGTAAAATCTAAGACAACAAGGAGAACAAAGATTATAAAAGAGATGAAGTTTAAAAAGGTTAGATACTCTTTTTCAATTACTAAATATGATTAACATATAAAGTAAGTGAAATTAATACAAGACATTGCATATGGAAGTGTTCATTGCACATTAATAGCAATATTCTTATGATTGGGATTCTCTGACACCAAAGGTATGCTTCTTATTACCCTCTAGTTTTTTTCAGGAAAAAGAAATAATAATTGTTAATTTGTTGAGCATCTTCTTGCCATCATGTCAGTGAAATAAAAGCAACCTTTGCTGTGAAAAAGGATGTTTGTACAATACCCTTTGTAAAATCAAAGCCACCTTTTGTGTGAAAAGGAAAGCTGCTGGTACAATACCCTTTGTAAAACCAAACCCATCTTTGGTGTTAGAAATTTTCTCACCATTGATCTCCAATTCAAAAAAATTTAGTGATAAAATGCTCAAAATAGGAAAAAAAATTTCATGCTTTAAAATTTCAATTCCAATTAAAGAAACCAACACCACATTTGAAATAGTGTAAGTTTTTTTCCTTTAACAGAAGGCATTATTTTAATGCAACAATGGACAGATTCTCTTGCTGAATGGAGAAAAAAAAAGTTAGAACAAACTGATTATCTGTCATGATTAGTAATTAATTAGTACTTAATTAGTGATGAACCTCAAGATGCCAAAGTAAACTCATGAAGCCAGGATTATGGCTATATTGTGAATAGTAGAACTACAACATTTCTGATAACTTTTTTCAAAAGAACATTGAGAGTTACAAAGAACCTAACAACAATAAAAAACAAGGCATTGGATGCAAATGTTTCACAGAACTATTGAACTGACATACCAGAATCAACCTCACAGTAATCCATAAGGAGCATTCACTGGTACTCATATTTACAAAGCCTCTACAACTAGGTACAGATCTCAGAATGGAGCTGATCCTGTTCGGCGAAGTTGATACTTGGGTTCAGGAGGTGGTGTACTTGGCAACAGCTTCTCTATCTCCTGCAAGTTCAGCAAAATTTATAAACATGTCAGTCTAATATTGTGCAAATAAGAAAGTAAGCATGTCCAATTATGATGAATGAGCATTGAAAAACATGTTGTAACTCATGATTTTATCAAGCAAAAAGTGATCATGCAATGAGAATTTTTGTGGTATAGCTGCATGAAGGATTTATAATCCAACACTTCTGTAATAATGAACTGCAATTGTACAATAAGTAAGGCAAGTAAAGCTTGTAAATCAAAGTCTAACTCAAACCAAAATATATGAATGCCATCATCACTCATCAAAGGTGTTTTGGTAATGACTCAAGCAATTCCTTTGATGTTACAAGATTTGATTGTGATTGATCACTCAAATATAAGAAGATTATAAGATCTATTCCAACATTCTTCAACCATTTTCCTTTCTAAAGAATAAGCCAACTACTATTATAACACTTGCAATCTTCTCAAGCTTTCAAAAGCATCATAATCATCATAGAGACACATTCCATTGCACAACTTGGGGTACATCCACAAAGTATTTACCAAAACACCAAAAGAGAAAAAAAATGATATAGCTCTACAATCTAATTTTTCAAAGGTATAAACTGGTTTTCACAAAGTATATCAAGGATATCATGTTGATCAAAGTGCAATGCTATTTTATTTCAATATACCAGAATCAATTATGACAGTCCAAACTAACCCCTCACCCCAGCTTGACAGTGGTACAAACAAGGTGCCTCACAATGCATAGAAATAAGTTGCTTCTACAAAAATTCTGAAACACAAGGATAATGCAAAAGCAGGAAGAAAAGAAGTGCCCTTTGACTTGAATGATAATAGGGAAAAGAAAATATCTAAAGATCACTTGATTGTATAATCCTGCCGTTCAAAATATTAATGTTAAAGATTTTCAAGATGTGGAATCCAGTTTTAGTAAAGAGATTACCAAAGTATTTATACAGATCTACTTGCTTAATATTTTGGAAGGGGCTGAAAGTAAGACACGTGTTAAAAATGATTGAAATGCATTTGAAAAACAGAATGGAAATGAAACAATAAAACAAAAATAAATTTCCCCCACCATTAGCTCACAAGATAAAGGACAAGTATTGAAACAAAGGACAAACCAAAGATAAAGGACTAGTATGAGAAAACTTCTTCCCCCAGATCCCTTGTTTATGTTTTCATCTCATAATATTTCCTCCCAACCAAATTATATAATGGAGAAATTTTCTTTATATTGAATCTACTTTACCATCAACACACCATACTGTATAACAAGAAGTTTGTGAACATTAAATCACTAGTTGCGAGATACCATAATTATACACGTCAAAGATTGCAAACTCATGAAGCAAAGAAGCTGTTAATGGCAATCAAACATCAGAGTTAATCATTCCCAAGTCACACAAGAAGCAAACTTTTGAATGGTTGAGGAAAATATTTCATGGTCAACAAAAATTCCTCAATACTTGTTACTTCAAGTCATGATTGATGAATCATAATATGCAGAGTTTTCTCGTGAAGATATATGAAATGATAATGAAACTAAGATTGCATAGTCAATCTTAATCTAAAAAATACTCTGCAAAAAGAGAAACCACTCAATCTTGGGACTGAAGGCATGTTCTGGAATTTGAATTAACAGCAAAACACAGTCAAGGCAATTAAAGTAGAACTTCAAAGCAGAAACCAACCTTTCGTTTCCTCAGCATTTCATTTTCCTCTTCCAGGCGTGAGACTTTATTCTCCAATTCATTTGTGTAAGCCTGTTTATAACATTGATGATTCAGGATAAGGGTTTTTACTATGGAATAAAGACACATAACATCACACTCAAAATAAAGAAATAGCACCTGTTTCCTTGCTCTTGAACGAGCAGCAGATTCTCTATTTTTTATCATCCTTTTCTGTCTCCTCTCAACAGTCTTCTCCATCATGTCCTCAGGAGTGCTCCTTTTTCTTCCAGGAGTACGCGAGTCTGACATTGCTCCCGCCATAGGCGATGGCACCGCAACCTGGCCATCCGCATACGAAACATCCAATGCAGCTCCAGCCCCCATGTGTATTGGTTGTGACATACCCTGGCCAGGCATATAAATCTGCATCAAACTTTGCTGTGGATGCTGATACTGTGCAGGTGCATACTGTATCCACTGGCCTTGTGAAGGAAACTGTGGCACTGCCATGTTTGAATCAATCCCTGAAACAGGACCAGCATTCTTTCTATTACCAGATGATTCTGCAACAACTCCTGCTTTCACCAAGAAATCCTCCAATGTCATTTCTCCCAAAGTGGGCTGTCTGTCTCTGAACCTCTTCTCCTCCATGATCTTGTTCTGTTGGATATCTCGCCAAACCTCGTCCACCGTCTTCTTGCTCAGTGCACCAGTTAGCGACAGACTAGCCTGACGCTGCAGGGCAGCCTGACCGGCCTGCACCGTGCCCTCATGGTCCATACCGGTCTGGCCTGCCTCCACAGTCCACACATTTTTCAGAAGCTCATCAAGGTTCATGCTACTCAGAGGCTTCCCCAAATCACCCAATTGATTCTGAACCTCATCCAGTGTGAGACTATACATTGAGTTTTGCCGCACCAGAGGCTGGACTTGTGACTGTTTTCCATTACTGTCTTTACCACCACCTTGAGATCCCATTGTTTGGGTCCCCATTTACCAATTATAACTGTTAACAATTGAGTTCACACATAAGACTGAAACCAACTAATCCACATCTTCAATCCTGCCCCAGAAAATCCAGAAGCTGATAAATAAAAGAAATCAAAATCACCTTGTTTGTAGCCATAACCCTTATTAAGCTTTTAGAATCCATAATAACCTACATGCCTAACATGCATTTCAACAGACTAAAAGAAAACCGTCAATTGTTTGATGCAAAGCAAGAAAATTTCAAAATTTTTTGTCAAATATGATGAGATCATGCACATGCAGCTTGAAAGAGTTGCAATTTCCTATGAAAAAAATAATTTTAAATACATAACGCATGACTCAAACCAGTCAAAGGAGAAAAAAAAGGAGAGATCTCGTAATTTAGCAGCAGCATGCAAGGTACATTTCATTTCCTCTAAAAAATGAAACCTAAAATACATGAAAACGGTAAAAGATGCTAGTCTAATTCACGATTCATCCACAACACGAAATATATTGAGAAAATAAACGGTGACCTAAAGACAAAAATGTAATAATTGAGATCATAGATCAAGTTGAAAATTGAAACAGAAGTTAAATTCCAAAAGGACAAGCAGCTAAAACCAAGTGAAAATGTCAGACTAAAATCCAATGAAGCACTGTAAATAAACTCAAGCAAACGAAAACAAAACCTTGCTAGTAAACTTGTCACAGACAAATAAAGAAAAAATAGCATTTCATATTACTTCAAAAAGGGCTATTGCAACATTGATCCCTTGCATGCAAGCTCGGAGAAACAGTGAATAAAATAAAATTTCCAGTAAAACCCAAAACCAGTATTCGAAAAACACAAGTGCCCTCTAAAACTTCAGCATTAAAACACAGGCCCATTTCCCCACAAGTCTCAGACACAACATCAAAATTGAAAGGCACCAAAATTCATCACAAGAAGACCAATCCAGAGACCGAAGACAACGAAGAAAAACAGCTGAATTCAAAATCAAATCTTTCAAAGAAGAACTTGAAAGGAAACCCATCTGCATGCAACCCAATTGAGCTTCACTATTCAAAGACCAAAAGAAAAAAGAAAAGCATCCTGGGAGGAAACAAAAGGGTGTGAGATCAAACCCACCAGAAACCCAGTATTTGTTTCCCACATGCAGTGATAAAAATCGAAAATTTGAACATGATGTAAAAGAAAGAGTGTCATCTAAGGAATAAAAGCGCGTGAGAAAGAGAAAGAACCTTGTTTTCGTGGTGTGTCGGAAAGAGATAGAGCGATCTGAAAGAGGGGAGTGAGAGATTGAAAAATGGGTTTTGGAGCGAAAATCAGAAGAAGAAAAACATAGCTTTCAGAAGAACATAAGTGTGTGTTTTGCGTTCGTGCGTTGGTCGAAGAAAGACAATCCAAGGTGGGTTTGTGTGACTTGTGAACAAAAGAGAGATTTGATAAATAGAGAGAGTGAAAAGAAGCAAAGCCAAATGGCAACTTCTCACTTTTTATGCATAAAAAATATCAATCAATTTAATGACGTGAAAGAGAGTGTCATCACGCTTATTTATTATGGGACAAATTTGCAGAACAAACAATAATTACAGATTTATGTTTTTTTAAGATTTTAATTACTATTTTTAATGTTCTTCTTTCAACTTTAAATTTTATTTTTAAGACTAGATTGGAAATGAATGTTGAAATTTTATCAAATTATAAAGACAGTTTACTTTTTTTATAATTTATTTATTTACTTATTTATTTATTTCTCTTACATTATACACAAATTTATTTTCAAAAAATGTAATATCGTGTCTAATTTGTTCATTTTAATGGTCAGTTAATTATAAATTTATTTTTAAAAATCATATAAAATAATCTTAAATTAGACCATAATTTTAATCCAACTTCCAAAATTTAAATTTAATTAGAAAACTTAATTATACATGTGATTTTTTGTCAGAATTTTGGCCGATTATTATGTTTGTATCGTAAATATACATATCGAACAGAGGGATCTTCATTCAATAGTGATTCGTCAAATTGGAGGTGTTTGTATTATTTGACAGTAATAACGACATAGAAGATAGAAATGAAATTTATTTCCAACGATACAGAATTCGGATACAAGATCTAGAGGATAACGTATTATATAATAGATAATACAAATATTTATTAAAAAAAAATAGAAAAAAATTCATATAAAATAATCCCAAAGTTTTATAACTTGTATAATGTTTAAATATAATAAAAATTCATGGATGATTAAAAGAATTAGTTGTGTTTGTATAATGTTTAAATATAATAAAAATTTATCCATGGTTCAATATAATAAAAATTTATCGATAGTTAAAAGAATTAGTTGCATGTTTAATATAAAACTTTAGTTAGAGACTTTCAAATTTAAAAGATAAAAAAAATTACAAATTAATAAAAAAGGTTAGATAGTACAACTTAATTTATTTTACGTTATTTTTTAATATTTAAACGCATAATTTTGGATAATTAATGAAATAAATTAAATAGTATATAAATTAATAATTTAAGAAACCATTTTTTTTAAAGATAAAATAAAAGTAAATTTTTATGAAATCAAAATTAAAATTTACAAAATTAAATCAAAACATATTATTTAATGTAGTTTGATTCAAATAGTTATGTTTATGTTAAGTTTGTTAATGTGTAGATTAGTTTTGTTTAATTCATATAATTTTTAACAACAAAACTATTGAAAACAAATTACATACAAATATAAATTTGTTGTTCGCAAAATTGTTTGGGTTATGGGAAGAATAATAACTGTATTGTATTCAATACCAAGAAAACTAATAAGTAGACAAGGTGAAATTGGTTATTCAAATTTATGTCAATTTTTATATTCTTTCTGATGTAATTCATGCCTTAAAAAGGAGTTGATAACATGCTTTGGTAATGAAAATGGTAAGTGCAATGACAACACTCGAATTTTGTGGGAAGGTTGTTGCTGGAGGGTAGATGTTGGTAATTAAAATTATTGTAAAAACAAAATCTATTTATTTTTACTGTAAGAACAACATCTACTTACTTAGACTTAGATATTTTAAAATTTACTTATTTAAAAAATATTTATTTTAAAATTGAGCAAATTAATTTCTGTATAGATTTGGATGTTAAGAATTTTATTTCTTACTGAATACACTTAATTAAAATTTAATAAATTTAAATATTTTTAATTGAATATCTATTAAATGATGTATTATAATGTATTTAATTTTTTTAATTACATAAAAAAATCAAATAATAAAATAAAAATGAAAAACATTTTATACATGAGAATTTTAATAAAATAATAAAAAATAAGCAATTTTATCATAGTTACCACGTTATCCAGCTGAATGTATTAAACTTTGCGACTCTAATAAAATATTTATAACTTTCTCAAATGAAAAATAATGTCATTTGAATTTTAAAAATAAAATTAAAATTCTTTAAAAATTTGAGAAAATACTCTTTGTTACATTATTTTGTAATTCTTTATATATAATTATAAATTTTATAATATAATTTAAAAATATTATTAAAAAATGAGAAACTTTATATATAAAATAAGAGAGTTTTTATTGATGTTTTACGATAATATTTTTTATAGTAGTAGGTAGTATTTGAGAATAATAAAAAACAAACATGTTGGTCATTAAAGTTAGTATTGGAAATGATAATGTGTTTAATATTTAAAGAAAACATTCATGAAAAAGAATGGAGCGCGAGAAGACAACCTACCAAACAAAATGCAATACGTGTTCCCATTTTTTTTTTTTAATCTTTAATTATGGTTGATTTCATAGTTCATAGTCGTAATGTATAAAAATATTATTTATTTGCAATAAGAAATCGCTTTTATTTTATCCAAAAAAATTTTAATTAATATTTGGATGAGAATAAAATAATAGTCTGTCATATTTCTAATAAAAATATTTATTCTTAGCGTAATTAGTGAATAACTTTCATCCGTCCATTATTTTAATTTGATATTAATTGTTAGATTAAATGTTTAATTTTGGATTAGAAATTGTAGTTAATATTATAATGTAATTATTTTTAATTAAAAACATAATAACTTAAGTGTCATGATAATTTTGTTAAATTAAGAAACAATTAATGTATTATATAATAATACAAAAATATAATTAATTTTTTACTAAAATATTGAAGCTTATACTTTTTGTATACAATAATGTTTGGTGGTTTTACTATATACATTTAAATTATTAATTCACTAAAGAAATGTATTTATTAAAAATGTGAATAATGAATAAAATATGTCATAATATTCACATTATTGATAGATTTTCAATTACAAGAATGGTTGGTAATTTAGGATAATTTTTTTGACACAATTTTGTCCATTAATATATTATTATATGAAATTATGAGTATTTTACTTATTAACAATTTGTGATAAACTACTTTTTACTTAAATGGATAATAATTTATTTACTATTTAGAATGTATGAGTATTTACTTATTTTAAAACTTTATCAGAAATTTTTATTATTTGTTATATACTCAAAACTCCCTTATACAATAAATTTTTATTCAATTTTTTACTTTCGGATGTATTAATTTATATGATTTACTTACATATAAAGTTAAAGATTTCATATAGTTCTTTGTTTAATACATAAATTTAAACTATGGATAATGGTTCACAAATCATCCAAAATTTGTCACTCCAAATTCATACATTTTTTATTATTCTGAACAATTTTCTTTATACAACATGATTAACAAAAAAATAAATAAATTAAATATATAATTTAATATTCATTTATATTTATATTTATATTTAACATTAACATTCAATCGATTGAAAAAATAAAAAGGAAAAATCAAGGTTTAGTTTCAACTCTATTTTCACTTATGCAAAATCTTACTTGAATAAAAATAAAATTAAGTGTGAAGCTTGAGTTTCTACTCCATTTTTACTTGAGAAAAAATCTTTCGCTCAAGTTAAAATATAAAAAACCGAACTTCATGCAATAAGACCAAATTTGTTTCCAAAGTTTTACTTAATATTTGTATGACAAGAACAATCATAATTTGTTCAATTATCATTTTCTATTTATTTCAATTCTATCTTGATCATTCAAATTTAATATAATTTTCATTTACATTGAACTCATGAACTAATATATGAAAGACTATAGAAAACTAACTTTACTCATCTAAATCATATTCAAAACTTAGTTTAAGAAAATCTAAACATTAACATGCATAACTTAACTACTATATCAACAACAGTATTGAGTTCAAAGTACTTCAAATCAAACATCCATAAACTAAAAAGTTCAAATTGCACCCAACTTAAATTCAAAAGAACGTTCTTATTACAAAACTATATATATAATCTAAAACTACAATCAAAGAATATAATTACTTTCAAAAGCAATTAATAGAGAAACTTTATATTCAACATGCAATCAATCTCATATTTCAGTTTTACTTCAAAATCAAAATCTAACTACAATATAACACTTATTATACCAAACTCTCACATTTAAATAAAATCTTATTTCAATCCACAATCAAAATATTTTTTGAAGATAATTTCTCTTACTTGTAATTCTTTACTCTCAAATAATTTATAGTTCAAGCAAGAAAATCACTCAAAATTTAGAGACTTTAAACAAAATATCCAAACATTAAAAAATTTGAAAAGTTTAACCAAGTTGAGATTATCACCTTCCTCAACTAACTCACCATTACTATGGCAAGGAAAGAAAGAAAAAAAAATCTTCACAACAAACAATCGCTTACTTACTTTGATTGAAAAACTTGATCAGTTGAAAATGACCCTTAGCTCCCCACCTATTACAAGATAAAATCAAAACCAATAACAATGGTAAGCACAAAATAAAAATATTGACATTGAAAGTAAAAGACATATAGAAGATGATGATTACACCATTGAACCTTAAAGTTACTTCCGAGATTGACTTTTTTTTTTTTCTTTAGCTTTATGTGTGTCTAAACCTTAACATAGATATTCATTAAATAGAAAAATAGAAAATGTACGACTGAACCCGACCCAACTTCAGTGGCATTGGGCTCAGCTTTCCCTGCACGATTGATTCTTCCTACACCTCCATACTGACTTCCTACACCTCCATAATTTTAACATATTCTTATTTTAGCCTTCCGAAAAAGACAAAAATAGCCTTCATTGATGGTAACTACAATTCATTTTTTTTTTCTCTTCGTGGGTTGCACAAACCGCAATACAATTCAAAAATAAATACATTGCGGATCGTACAACCCGCAATACAAATTTTTTTTCTAAATGTATTGCGGTTTGTACAACCCACAATGCATTTAAAAAAAATTTGTATTGCGAGTTGTACAACCCACAATGTATTTAAAAAAAAATTGTATTGCGGGTTGTACAACCCACATTGTAAAAGGTGTAGAAAAAATAATTACTGTTTGTACAATCCGCAATGTATTTATTTTTTAATTGTATTGCAGTTTGTGCAATCGCGAAGAAAAAAAAAATCACAGTTACCATCAATGAAGGCTATTTTCATCTTTTTCTTAAAACTAAAATGAAAATATGTTAAAATTATGGAGGTGTAGGAAGAATCACTCTCCCTGCAAGGTCTATGACCCAACTCGTCCTCGGCTCAACTCCAATCATGCTAGGCGCGACTTTGTTACATCAACGTTTCTTATATGCATCCTTCTTCACGAGCTTCAATCATTTTTCTCTAAATCCAATGCTTCTTGTTCACATTTTAAACAAAATAAAAAAAATTAGTACAATTTCTAATTCTCATACTAAATAATCAATTATTAACAAAAACTTACTAAAATAAAGAAATAAAAATAATTTAAGTTTAGAAAAAAATTGATTTCATATAAAAGTTGGTTTCAAATGTTATGAGATAGTGTTTTAAGATTTTAAAGTTATAAATTAAAAAAAAAAAACGAGATAACGTGAATTGAAGACCTAGATCATTATAAAGTAACAGTGAAGTTAAAAATGTTTACTCTAAAATAATAAAAGATTAAAACAAGTAGAACTATTAGAAATAAAGTGTATACAAATAAAGTTGGATCAAATTTACGTAAAATCATCGTTGAATCCAATAAAAAAAATTAGGTCAGGTTTCGATAGGGTTTTTTTAGTGTTTTATTAGGCTCTGTAGACTACTCTCTTGAGTTCAATTCAATTGGATCAATTAAGCCAAATTTTTATTTTTTTCTAAAATTTTTAATTTCGAACAAATTTTTAGTCCTTTTTGTTTTTTTAAATACAATATATTATTTAATATTTAAATAATTGAATATTTAAAAAAAATATAGTTAATAGAATAATAAAGTAAATTGATAATAATTATATTATTATTATTGATATTATTTAATAAATTGATTAGAATTTTGTAACCAAATATAAGAGATTGAGTTAGAGTGATTTTGATTGGACTTGACCTAGTTACAAATATAACTCAATCTAATTTATTTCAACAGGACTAAGTTAGATTAGGTGGTTGATTCAATGATTGAGTCTGTTTAAGTTGAGTTAAGTATGGTCTAATTATAAAAAATATAATTCAATTTATTTGAATTAGATTGAATTAAATTAAATAGTAAATAATATTACTTAAAGTTAAAATTTTAGATTGTATATGAAGAAGATAATAATTTTTTAAAAATGTAGGAATAAAAAGTAAAATAAAAAAAAAAGATAAAAGGTTCTAATAGTAACTTTTTTTAAAAAGAAAGGCTAAAATATATTTTACCTTATATTATACAACTTTTTTGGTTTTGATAAAACTGTGTTTTCAAACAACAATCCTAGTAAAATTTCTCTTTTTTTTTTTTTTTTTTTTTTTTTTTTTTTTTTTTTTTTTTTTTTTTTTTTTTTTTTTTTTTTTTTTTTTTTTTTTTTTTTTTTTTTTTTTTTATATTTATTTTT
>Ga0099824_1001948_pt1 | contig 29927 bp, 21 predicted proteins | sample SiratrowhiteBW_FD_76837 | JGI IMG/M metagenome (GOLD analysis project Ga0099824, IMG submission 76837) | Root nodule microbial communities of legume samples collected from California, USA - Siratro white BW | ecosystem: Host-associated > Plants > Roots > Nodule | place: USA: California... | reverse complement strand
TATTTTTTTTTTTTTTATTTTTTAATAAATATATATTTATATAAATATTTTTTTTATTTATTTTTATTTGTTTTTTTTTTTTTTTTTTTTAAAAAAAAAAAAAAAGCAGTGCTAATGTTTTATTTTTGGATTTCGAAAGTAACAAAGTACAATTAACAACTAAAGTAAACAAGGTCTTAGATTCCTTATTTTTGGACCGATGCAAAAAGTTTTATGTGAACACTAGGACCCATTCATTTTCATTGTTTTGGCCATCTTCAGGCACTAACCATCACCAATGACGCACTAGTCAATTAGAGTAAGAAAGAGATGATGAAATAATCTACAATATCTTGTCTTAATTTATTGTTCGAATAGAACTTATCATTAAGAGAAAAAAGATCAGTAGGCACCATCATGCCTTTGTTCTCCACGTCCCAAGCATTTCGTGTTTAGTTTTTTTTCGTTTTAATAGTTTAAATATATTTTCTTTTCTCAATTCTCCAATTTACAGTTTAGTAATTGACCTTTACAATTATGTTGTTATTCTGATGATTTTGAGATCGAAACAAAATATATACATGACCTTATTGGTTACTCTAAAACTCATTATTTTTCTCCAACATCAAGCTGATTGATAATTAAATTGTTACCTAACATATTACATTATTATGTAATATATATAATATTATATGTTAATTAAGTGATCGGTTTATAATATATTGTGAGAGCTGAGAGTGCATGAAAGATTGTGGAAGGAGAAGAGAAGGTGAGGTGATTGAAGGAGAATAATTTAAATTGAGACAATAATGTAAGAAAAAAATTATTTAAAGATCAATATTTATCTATTAAATAAAATAATTATTGATTTAATTAAAATAATTATTTTTTTTATCACTAATATCGATTTAAATGCTAAAACGTTGTTTTCCACGTTAATTATTGTCGATTTGTGTCTGGAGGGACATCAGGTCACAATTTTTAACTCAAAAGCTAAACTACTTCTTCCATATTTAACCATTTGTGGGGACATATTGCTGGCCTTTCGCTTCATGAAATAGTTGGAAGAACAACACTTTATTCTACCTTCAGAAACAGGTTTATGATTGTTAATTATTTTTTAATAAAGATGCTAGTTAGATAATAAGATCTTTGGAATATCTTCGAATATGGAAAATTAGATTAGAACAGTTGGATTTATTTAATTTTTTACTTTCAGTTGATTTTTTATTATTTTTTTTCTCATTTATCCTTTATTTCATTTATTAATAACTCTTCAACTTCATAGACCTCTGTAGACCACCATATGCCACCGGGGAACATGGTGCAGTGTTGCCGAGAGAGAAGTGAGGTCACATTGTTAAACAACCTTTTGTATCACTATCAGTTAAAGTGAATGATTGAAAAATAAAGTGTGAGATAGGCAAAATGTAAAACGATAAATAATTAAGTTGGGTTATTTCTCAGTACAAATATTATAAAATTTGATGATTGTAGAATTCTTTTATTAACTTCAGGCTTTCAAATTTGTAAGAGTGTGCTTGTATTGTAAAAGTAATTTTCAATAATCATGTTATAATTTACCTATCATAAATATAGCTTAAAATGTTTTATATCACTTCTCATTTGAATTTATTTATATAAAAAATCTTTTATAAATCGGTTAAACTTTTGATTGATCGAAAGTTTTGATTAGGTTAAAAATGAAAGTTTTCTTTTATATTTTATATCTCTTGATTTTTTTTCTGCACCATATTATTCCCTCACTCCTCATCTCTATTTCATAGTGTAAGGCCATTATAGTGAAACTATAGTGAGATCAAATAAGTACCACCACCGCCACAAGATTATCATAATTATGGTGAGATCAGTATCGCAAGATGAGTATGGAAAAAATAGATATTGTAATTTTGATATTATATATTAAGTGATAAGAAATTAAAATATAATATCACACTGAGTTTGTCATTACTATTTACACATTTTTTATATTAAAGACATTCCTATATTTAGGATGGGTCAATTTATTTTAGCATATCAAAATTTCCTAACAATTTTTTTTTTCAAATAGACCAACCTAAAACTCAATGTACAGTATAAGAAAGAAGGAAGAAAAAGTTCCAAACGGAAGAACAATAAATAAGGTAGAATAATGAAATATTAAGTTGGACCTACTTTAACAAATGTTATAAGGCTAAATGAATACAATGTTGAGAAGACATATAGTGTACTGATTCTTCCTGGACTCCGTATTGACTTCATGCAATTCTATAACTTTACATATTTCCATTTTAGTCATTAAAGAAAAATGAAAATATCCTTCTACAAATTATAATTATTTTTTTTATAACTTTTATATTTGTCGGTTGTACAACTCGTAATGTATTTATAAATATTTTTACATTATTGTTTGTACAATCCCTAATATATTTTAAAAAAATTAATTTAATATGTGTTGTGACTGTAACACTACCACCTAATAAATAAAGAATCTTTTCTCTCATTTCAAGTTTCAACTTCATTTTAAATGAAGAGTCTATTTTGCTCATCTATACTCATTAGATAAAGAATCTCTTCTGCTGCTCTAAATAAAAAGTCTTTTTAATTTTTATGTTGAAACATTCACTCTTCTTTCTTCATTTCAAATTTAATTAAAATAAAACTAAACTAATTAAATTAAGGTAAATGAAGAGTAAAATTAAGGCAAATGAGGAGTATATGTAAGTTCACTTCTTGATTGGATTTCACTTCAAATTCAATTAAAATAAAATAAAATAGTTTAGTTTTATTTTAATTTAATTTTAATTTAGTTTAGTATCTGTAAGTCACACATTTTTTCAAATTCAATTAAAATAAAATAAAATAAATTAAATTAGTTTAGTTTTATTTTAATTTAATTTTAGTTTAGTCTAGTCTTTGTAAGTCACACATTTTTTCAAATTTAATTAAAATAAAATAAAATAAATTAATTTAATTTATTTTTAATTTAATTTTAGTTTAGTTTCTATAAGTGACACATTTTTTTTTATAGCTACAATCAATAAGTAAACTTACAAAGACTTTTCATTTGCCTTAATTTAATTAGTTTAGTTTTATTTTAAGTAAAAAAAAAGGAGTGAATATTTCAGCATAACAATCTAAGAGACTTTTTCCTTTAGAGAAGTAGGAGATACTCTTTATTTAATTGGTATAGGGGAGCACAATAGACTCTTCATTTAAAGTGGGGATAGAACTTGGAATGAGAACAAACTTAACCATCAAAATAGACTCGGTGGTGTTATGTTGACAATACATATTAAATTAATTTTTTTAAATACATTACGACCGTAATAAAAAAAAAAAAAAATTTAAATGCATTACGGGTTTAGAAAAATTTATACTTGCGGGGGTTTGTACAACCCGCAGTATAAAAGATACAGAAAAAATAATTGCGGGTTGTACAATCCTTAATGATAATATTTTTTAATTGCATTACGGTTTGTACAATCCATAAAAAGAAAAAAAATATTTTTTAATTACATTACGGTTTCTACAGTTCGTGAAAAGAAAAAAAAAATTGAATTTGTCAAAGGGTATTTTCATCTTTTTCCTCATGACTAAAATGAAAATATACAAAATTATGGAGATACAAGTAGTCAATATGGAGGTGCAGGTAGTCAGTATGGAGGTGCAGGAAGAATCAGTCCATATAGTGACTTTCAAAAAATTTGAAAGTTGGTGAAACAACAAGAAGATTATTTGCAAAACAAATTTTTGTATTAATAATAAAGATTTTTATAAATACTAAGGTATAAGATTTGTTTTATCAATAATAAATATTTTTTTATCAATATTAAGATATAAAATTTGTTTTACTAGTACAAAAACTTTTATAAATATTATGACATAAGATCTACACAACACATGAAAAAATTAAATAAAAGTTATTAATGGATTTTGAGTAAGTGTACTCAGTCCACAAGTAATATAATAGTAAGAAAAGTATTGTATGCATAGGGAACAAGAATTTTAAATTGAATTATACCAAATTGTATCATGAATGAATAAACAATGAATAAGGATTGAACAAATTGGAAAATTGTTATAACAAACAAAGCAATGAATATTGAAAATGTGAGTTTAATAATAATAAAAAACCTTGGGATTGAATCGTAATATTCTCCTTTGCATACACTCTTAAATTCAATGTCATCTTTTCCAATTACCAATTTGCATAAATAAAAGTCTTTTCAGCCTAGCACTGAATTTCATAAACTAAATTACCTAGAATAACCTAATCAACATTAAGATCATAAGTAGTCATTACACTATAATTCATCCCTAACCTAATCAGCATTAAGATCATAAGCAGTCATTACACTATAATTTATCCCTGAACTGAACTTATAGATGTAATGTATTTACATTTAGTTCCAATTCCAAAGAGTGTTTTTCAGTCACAATGAGAAATCTAAAATAAAGCAAGATATAATGAAACTTAAAACAAAAGTTCTTGAATCCAATTATATAAAAATAGAGTTAAGAGTGCATTTAAAGTGAGAATTTACATTCAATTCCAAGACAAAAGAAGTTAGCTAGGCTTGATGACGGCGGCCTCCAAAGGATCTCCACAAATGAGAGGTGATGAGTGAGAAGTGTTCCCTTTTACATTTGACCCTAGCCTCCATTTTATACCTTTCTCCCCTTGAATTAGGTCAAAATGCGATCGTTATTTCGTAAGTCATGCCTTGAGTAACATTGACATTTTTGATTTAGGACTTCGCTTATGATGAACTTTAAATGAGTTTTAGCCCAGACTGTGTCTTTAGCTTAAAGGAAAAGTCACTTATATATTTTTTTCTGCTCCTTTACTCAATTTCGGTGCCTTTATCAACGCTTATGAAAAGTAAGTTGGATTTGACGATGAAAAATATAATATTAAAGTAACGTCTTGTATAATTATCAAGAATATTTGAAAAAGGAAAAAAAACATAATCGAATTTTTAGACAATTATCATTAGAAAATTAAAGTTATTTGAATAATTTCTTCATATATTTTCATATTTTGAAAGGAGGTCTATTTTTTTTTCGTAATTGAATAAACATTTTAGAATTAGGTATTATTAGTTATATTTCAAAGTGGTCATTATGAAATATATTTTTTAGATTTCAAAGTAATAATCTTAAAATTTAGATGTTATGTTCTTAACTAGCTATTTCGCAGTTAGACGTATATGATTTGTATTTTAATTTGTATTAATGTATTTTTTAAATGAAGCATAATGTAAAATATTTTTTTTCTATAACACACATTCTAGAATCAATATTCTGTCACGAATAAATTTGAAATTGATTTATTTTTATATTAAAAAAATTGCAGAACGTCTTTTTTACATGTGTAGAAAAATTTAGCCATAAAAATAGGTCGGACCGAATCGTTAAAAATTGAACCGATCCTTAAAAATTGGGCCGATTCATTAACATGCGTGACGTGACAGTCGCGTCAGTTAAATCATGAATTTAGTTTTAAATTAAAATATTATAATCAAAAGCATAATACTAGCATGCTTTCTTTGACCACTGCACTCAACACTTTCTTTTTCAACATTTCTTTAAATCCCTTTCACAGTCCATGAATCAGTACAATACTCAAATCAAATTTGGCTAATATTTTGAATTAAAATTATTGTGCGCATAGATTTTATCTTTTATAATAAAGTCAATAAATATTTTGTTGGCACTTTCGGTTTACAATGTTCAATATTAATTTATTTTGGTGGAACAATATTGAACATATTGCTAAACCTGTGACTGTTATCATAAATTGTCACCAAGAGCTGTAACACGGTTGACCCCCTAAATTAAGTTATATTGACCAATGACAGCCTTATCCAGTTGAAAAATTCCCAATTCAAAAGAATCTATAAAACTTCTATAACAAAAAATATTGCTATTAATGTATTTTTAATACAATTTCAATGACAAAGTTTAATTTAGTAATTAATAAAAATATATTAAGCTGAGGGCATACTGTTAGTGTTGATGTTCCTGGCAACTAATCGTTAATAAACAAATTAATTATTAATTAGTGATTGGTCTTATGAATTAGGAAGAGAGAATTGGGGAAAGAGCGCATTAATTGAGGGTTTGAATTGTTAGATTCTGCTGAGTCAGATTTGAGTATATCCAAAGCAGATAAAGGTGGAAGAAAAAGTAATAATTAATTTTCCTTAACAAGAAACAGGGAAGCGTCGGTTATTTGTTTATTTTGTTTTCGGTAACAAAATTCAATTCTAGAATTTTGAATAATTTTAATACGGATAATCCCTGAAAATAAGATGACCGCGTAGAAGTATTTTAGATGAAAATAAAAAATGGATGATGGCATGATAAATATTGAAAATGTGGAAGGTGAAAAGAAGAAAGCGTGTTTTTTGAAATTGCACACGTGTTGGAACTGTTAGTAGAAAGATGGTTGCGTTGCTGTGTTGTGGTGTGGTGATGGAGTTAGGTAACAGCGCAGCACAGGAATGTTGAGCTCGTTGGATTTGACATGTCAGCGCCAACTTTAATAACAAAACCAAACCTTACCATTGGATCATATTAACCCTACAATCTCATTCTTCCATCAATTTCTAATTTCTATTTTCGCTCTCTCTCACTCTCTCTCCAACACACACAGCTTCTCCCTTTCAGCAACCATGGAGAGGGTCATCGGCGGCAAGTTTAAGACTGGTCGGAAAATCGGAAGCGGTTCGTTTGGGGAAATTTATATTGGTAAGCACCACCATATGTTTCTCCTTTTTGTTTCTATTTTTGAACTGGATTGGAGTATGTTGCTATAATATGCGAGACATCGTTTTTGCCTGTTTTATAGATCTTCATCTATCACTGTGTATTGTTCTATGTATGTATGTATTGATGTATGTATGTATGCATATGCTGATCATTGGTTGCTTTTTTTTTTTGTTTTTTTTTCAGCCTCGAATATCGAGACCTCGGAGATTGTTGCCATCAAGATGGTTAGTCTTCTTTTATTGTTTCTGGTTTCAGCCGCTTTATCATCTAACTCGAATTTCGTTTGTGTTGAATATTAGGTAGAGTAGGGCCTGCTTAGGTTCGATATTTGTTTTTACGGATGACCGGAAAAGGATCTTTTTCTTGTGCTTTGTTTTCTTGTTTATGAGTATTTATGTAAAAATAGTGAAAAAAATAATGGAATGATAATAAGAAACGAAGTCAATAATTTGATGTTGATGTAATTATTGGTTGAAACAGAAAATAGAAATGTGAGATACATGCTGGATGGGGATAAGTGTTGGGATGGGCATTAGCGTGCATAAATGAATGAAAGATTGGGTCAAATTTTAGTAGAGAACTTTGCTTGTTAGATGTTTGCAGTTGTCTTTTGCCTTTCTTTTGGTAGTCTGTTGCATATGAAGTTATTCAAGAATCAATACATATGGTCTAATTGTGATTTATGGTGCCGTGTTCTGATGTTCCAGGAAAGCAAGAAAACCAAACATCCACAACTATTGTATGAGGCAAAGTTATATAGTATTCTTCAAGGAGAAAGTAAGTTATATGATATGAAAGAAGCAACTCAATAATTTAGGAAACTATTTTTTTTTAATTTCTCTTGCTCTTTGGAGTTTAGGTGGTGTTCCAAGTATGAAGTGGTGCGGTACTGATGGAGACAATAATGTTCTAGTCATTGATCTTCTGGGACGGAGTCTTGAAGACTATTTTGTCTATTGCGGGAGGAAATTTTCATTAAAAACAGTGTTGATGTTGGCTGATCAGATGGTAATCACTTATTCATGTCTACATTGCTTAAGTTTTCAAGGAGCCTGCATTTGTTCCTTCCTGACTATTCTATTTCAATGTTTCTTGTAAATTACTGTATGAGTTTTGTCTTTGAAATTTACATCTTGGCTAATGCTTCCATCCATGGGAAGTTTGAATAGAAAATTAAGTCAATTTCGTTAACTTGACTCCAGCTGACAAGAATAGAGTACCTGCACTCCAAAGGATTTTTGCATAGAGACATCAAACCAGATAATTTTCTTATGGGTCTTGGGAGGAAATCAAATCAGGTAACATCAGCAAAAATTCATTCTATTTAATGGCTAACTTAGGTGGATTGTTTTCCTCTCGATAGTTCCTTTTATGCTTACAAGTGCTCTTACATGTTTTCTGCAATATGTTACTTTTACAGGTTTATATTATTGATTTTGGACTCGCAAAAAGATATAGGGATCCAAACACAAATAAACATATTCCTTACAGGTATGTTTTGTTCTTATTAGATTTGTTTTATATTTTTTATCTCTTCATGCCATGCATTGATGATGTTTTCCAGGTCTAGCAGTGTCCTGTTTTATAAGGTTTTATAGTGTCAAATGTATTTGATTGTTTTTCCTTCTACCAAGAAGCTTTCCTTTTGATTTTTAATATATATGTATTTGCTTATTTTTATGATAATGCATTAACTAAATTAGTATAGGTTTTCCTGTTTCTTCTTTTTTGATGTTTTACTTAAATTTTGGAGGTGGAACTGAATGATATCATATTGTTTTAATCTCATCGTGGCTTCACATGTAATTAAAATTAAAATAACAAAAAACCAATAAGGAACAGTAGACAAAGTGTTCTTTTTTGAATACCATGCAAGAAATATTCTTCATTCAAATTTTTTATACTTGTAACCACCAAGATTTTGCAAGTGGTTGAACCATTGCCTCTATCTCCATCCTTGCAGTGTATTTTACTAAAATGGATATTATATTCTTTTGTTTTTCCGAAGTAATAGGACGGACATTGTTGTTTACCAATGGGAAGCCTTCCAAACTTTTGATCTGTGGAAATCTCAAATAGTTCTTTTTCTGAATTCTTCTGATTGATTCATTCTCAGTGTTGCTTGTGCTTTACCAGTTTTAGTTTAATTAGCAAAGATATCATTGCCTAATATTTGTTTCAATGTTGATCAACTCATCCAGAGAGAATAAAAGCTTAACAGGAACTGCACGTTATGCGAGTTGCAACACTCACATGGGAATTGGTGAGCAGAATGAACTTTTACCTCTATAACTACAAGTTGTAACCTACAAATTGCCCACAAATTGTTTTTTATTTTGTCAGAACAAAGTCGCCGTGATGATTTAGAGTCTCTTGGCTATGTTCTAATGTACTTTTTAAGGGGAAGGTATGTTTCTCCTATTCACTGTAATTTCCAGGCGTCCTCATTTAAAAACAAAATAGTGCATGTAAAGTATATCAATGACATTGGTTTTTCTGGTAAATATATGGCTTGACTATCTGGTTCTTGCATTTCAGCCTTCCTTGGCAGGGTTTGAAAGCTGCCACCAAAAAGGAAAAATATGACAATATTTGTGACAAGAAGTTATCGACTCCCATTGAGGTATGTCCCGGTTTTCAATTTCATCAAACAGTTGAACTCCCTTCCCCACTACAGTTTTCATTTTTTCTTTTACATTGAACTTCATACTGTGGCTCGCTTTAGCTAGTGGAAATGTGGAATAGATTTTGATTAGGGTAGAGTCTCCTCCCTCTGCCCTTTTCTATTTCTTGTCAAGGATGGGAGGAAAGGACCGTGTTGGCAAATTGAATAGGAAATGGAAATTAGAATTATGAAAAAGAAGTAACAACAACAATCCTTAAGTTTTAGTTCTTCTCCTGTAGATTTTCTTATTGAAGTTTTCTGTCTCTCACAGGTTTACTGATTTCTGTTTCTGATTTCTTGTTATTAGATGCTCTGCAAGTCATATCCTGTGGAGTTTGCTACATACTTTCATTATTGCCAATCTTTGACATTTGACCAACACCCAGATTATGGATACTTGAAGCGCCTGTTTCGTGATTTGTTTAAACGAGAAGGTATTGGCTGTATGTTTATCATATTCTTGATTTCAAATGCTTTATCTGCTAGTTTGAAATATAGCCTGTTGTTTCTTGAAAACAATGCTAATATTCGTTGATTGCTTTCGATATTAAGTGCAGAAGTATGATATGTAAATTACACCGTCAAGTATTTAACCTTTTTTCCTCTTTCATATAGTCATTCTACATTTTGTGCCAGAGTATCTTCATTTTGGCACAAAATTATTCTTGAGAGTATAAAACTAATGGTTGGGGAACAGCCCAACTTCAGTAGAAAGCCATTTATCTTACTTTTATGCTCTATTATTTCTACTCTTTATTCTTTTCCACAAGCATAAGTTTTCAAGCTGTGCAAATTTTATGAAATTTTGGGGTTTTCAAAGTTTCATTATCTTATTTCTACGGGTTTTGAGTGTATGTATCTTCTCTTTTTAACAATTTTTATTTGCCAACCTTTATGAGCAGGATATGATTCCGACTATATATATGACTGGACCATCCTAAAATATCAGCAGTCGCAACAGACAAAGAAACAAAATCAATCATCTGTCAGTACCTTCTTTGACTATATTGCTTGCTATAATGTATTTTCCCTTGGATTTGGAAATTTTCATCAAAGCTGTTCAACCTTCCCCTTCCCTCTCTGTTGTGATATTGGAATTGTGGCTGAAAAATAAAATAGGGAAAGAAGAGGAAACATAATACGTTGGAATATTTTGAACAAAGAGCAAGGAATATGATATTTTATTTTATTGATCAACAATGTTTACATTTGTAATTATTGAAAGAGCAAAAGTAGACTGACAAAGTAAGAGATATTATTCTCAATAACTAACAGACTTACTCCTTAAGTAAAAGTGTCAGCCTATTACGAATTTATTTGCTCATCAAACTGAGACAGACATATAAAGTCACACGCAATACATAAAGCAAATATTTAATACTCTGCTTTGAGGATTTGCAAACTCTTATCTTCTGTCTTAACAACTTGAATTTATTGACAGGTAGTGGCTTGGTGAAAACATGTGCAACATGGTTTTCTGTTTTGTAGTTAACAAGAGTAACATCTTCATTTTTCTGCACTTAGGAAAAACAACATAATGTTGAAATGCTTATGATTAGGATTATGAAATAAAAAAATAAAATGAAGAAGGGGAAGCAAAATACGTTGGAATATTATGATCTGAGAGCAAGGAGTTTGATGTTTTATTGATCAACATTTACATTTATAATTATTGAAAGAGAAAAAATAGTCTTTCAAATTGCTCCTCAAGTAAAAGTAGTAACGGAATAACTTGCTCTTCAAGTAAAAGTGTTAGCCTATTAAGAATTTATTTGCTCATTAAACTAAATAGAAATATAAAGTCATAGCAATATATAAATCTAACATTTTACATGCGAGTTTGTGATCTGTTACTTTCTTATTTTCACATTGAAATCAAAACCTCTTACAAAAGTTAGTTAGTGGTCACAGGACCTCTTATAAAAATCATGAATTTTTTTAATCTTGTCTATTCATATTTGATTTAATGGTCTATATTTTTAGTTTTTATTTCGTACAATGAGAGTTTTAATTTGATATGTTTTCTATATATGTGTGTTTATTATATCTTGCATTTACTTGAGTGTTTTAGTTTATATGGATTTTCTAATAGTTTTCACATTAAACTTTCCTTGTATTATTCTCTTACCGGAGTTTGTTTTGAAAATTTGCAGCCTTCAGCTGCATTGCCTAGCAATCTAGAATCAGCAGTTGTGGAAAACCATAAAGGTAACTTCAATCTTGTATCATATGATTGAAGGATGTTTTATTATAGAGATACTTTTATCCTAGAAAAACAGTATTCTACCAAGTTTATGCTTTGCATGCTGAGATTTGTATTTTCTTGTTGATTGAATTGGAATTTAAAGGGACATTTTAAGCTTACTGAAATAAAATTAAAAGAAAAATAAATTATTGGTGCTTATACAGAACTGAGTTGGTTTCAATGTTTTCAAAACTACACTGGTTATTGACTACTAGTTCAAGGTTTACTAATTCAATTACAGTCAAATAGATATTAGCGAAATATTAGTTATAATTAAATAATGCATAAAATAACATTTAAGAAATATAATACTATATCTTTATATATCTAAATATTAAAATAAAACATTATTTTTAGATTCTCAACAGTCAATGTGTACTTTGATCTAATTTTGAACATTACTAAACAATGTCCATTAATAATAAAATGTCTACATCTAGAAAGAAAAGGAAAATTACACTTTAGTTTGATTATTAATTTTTTAAGGAAATATCAAAGTGAAGTCATATTAAGCATGTTCGTCAAGCCGTGGTGAACTGGTTTTGACTGATTTTCCATTTTGATTAACTTTACGCAAGGTTAGTTTAGTCTGGTTTTCAGAACATAGTTTAATTTTCATGGGACTTTGTTGTCTCCGAAAACAACTTGATAACTTCTGATATGCTAAGATTGTGATCAATACTAAATGTGGATAAATATTTCCCATTTAACTGTTTCTATTATTATTTTTGTTGTTGTTATGGGATGTTGAGTGTCTTGTTTCTATCCTGGGATACATTAGTCGTTATGATTAGTTTTTGCTTACTGTAATAGTGTTGAACTAGGATAGCGTAACAAGTTTGCAGCACACTGTCTTTGCTCTTTAGATCACATCCTCATGCCTATGCTTTACATTCCCTTTTCAGGAGCCAATGATTCAACTCATGTTAATGTAACAAAAATGTTATCCAGTCTTGAACTCCCAAGTGCACGTGTGCAGCCTAAGCCATCTAATGCTCCAAATCTGGATACCAAGATTCGGACTGAGAGACATGTAAGTCACCTCAATGAAATTTCTTCCACCGGCTTCGTTGTCTATCCCTCTTCTGAAAATGAAAAGTATATCCTCTATGAATTTCTTGCAGATGGTGGCATTTCTACCTTTTGCATGTTAGGAGTTGTTAGTTCATTACCGATCTTTAATTTGAATTTTTTTTGGCTTAAGAAATGCTTTTGATTGAGATCAAATTTTGCAGGGTGTGAACAATATTCCATCTACTTCCTCTGCCTTACCCAAATCCTCTACAAGAAATGTCTCGAAACCAGAGAAGTCCACAGGAACCTCAAACGTTGGTCGTGTATTTGGGAGTAATTCCCGTGTTTCAAGCAGCTGGATTCCTTCACTACGCCGAATTTCTTCCGCCAAATAGGTAAGAAAATCACTTATCTAGAATATGAACTTGAACTCTGCTATATAATGAATCAGACTCTCAATTTTTTAGTTACTGATTGCTGTATCTTGACTTTTTATGTCATAACTGTAGAATATTTAGCTGAGCCACTGACTTTGTTTCTTAACAAGACAGGTTTATGAAGGTGTGACTTGGAGCTCTTTTCACATTTGCTAATGTCTTGTACTCATTTCACTCCACAAGCGGAACATTAAATTAGACTGTAATGACAGGCATGATACAGTGACATGACAAAAGCTTCCTGCACATGACACTAATACTGAATGTATGGGCGGATTCATTGTTGGTTAGTGAGACTGATGCTGTCATTTTTAAGAGTTGGAGAGAGGGAAAGAAAGTAAGGGAGTATTGACGATTTTAAAGAACGAGGCATGCTGGTGGATGTCCCACACGAGGCCCAGGGTAATTGGTTGGTAGGCCTTGAACTGTAACAGTTTGGCGGGGTTGCATTTTTTTCTCTAATAATGATGAATCAAACATGTATGGGTGTGGGGAAGCTACAATCATTCTTATTGTACCTTTTTTTATTATTTTATTTTTTCTATTCATCTTTTGTTTTTCTTTCAAACATTCTCCACACAAAATTATTTGTCATTTCTTTGTACAGTTAGTTTTGTCATCATATGAATATAATCACATTGTACCTCAATCCCAACAAGGGAATTATTCATAATTCAATCCAATTCATGACACGATTTGAAACTAATCGGGTCCATTTTTTTTTTATTGAAATAGTGTTGTATCCAATCTTCGAACTCGAGTAGGTATTCTACTTCTAATAAACATCGTGTGATATAGTTAGGATTAGAAGAATTTTGACAACTAGCAAACATTCAACATTCCAAACTACTAAAACTTGAGCCCCGGCAAAATGCTGGTGCATGGCTTTTCAATTGAGAAAATTATAAGAAATATTTAGACTTAAGGAGTAATTGTCAATCTCCATAATTACACTTGTTTGTCTTATAATGGTCCTCTGAACGATGATCAACTGATTGATATATCAGAATGACAAATTGTAGTAATATAACAACTGTATATATCTTACCAGTAATCAGCAACAAAAATAAAGAAAAGATGTAGTAAAGGAGAGAAAAGCACCCTGTGTCGTCGTATGCTTGGATTAACAAAAGACAGAAGAGCCAGGTGGGAACACTAAAACCAAAAGAATGACATTGTCTCCATGCCAAGGGAAACAGTGAAGACAGCACAGGCCTGTATACAATTAAACTTGTACCTCGATCCAATTTGCAATGCTAATGTGACGTTTATCAAGTTACCAAAAATAAAGAAACAACGTACATGTGGGGTCCCTAACTCTACTTTAGAAAGGGATAGTGGTGACAAAGGAGAATCCTAGTAATGATGAACCCCGCTGCCATAAAAACAGGTCCTTAACTATTTGTGCATGAACCACTAAGAGGTGGAAATCAAAAGCAACAGCTTAAGTTGGAGACAAGAATGAGTGGCCTTTAAACTGGGTCCTTTTGTTCAGCACCAAGAATCTTTTGCATTGTTTTCATTTTCCTTAATACGAAGCACTTAGAAACAACGTCATATTTTCTTGTTAAATATCTCACTGTTTCTCATCCGTCCTATCAGCATCTTGTCCTTGCTTCTTCAATTCTCATTCATGCCATGAGATTTTTTACCACCCGTGTCTATTGAATCCTGAGTGATCGAAACCTCGTTAAGCTTTACAAGTGAGTGTAACATTAGTTGGTTTGTATATGAAGAAACTTCATTTCAAGACAACCACTGAATTTTCTTATTCAGGCATTACGAGTTATCATGAGTATATAGAAACTTGAAACAATGACCAAAAAGACTTTGTGCTTCTTGTAATTCTTGTGATCAAGCTTCATTCTGATGAAAGCACCTAACTCCTTTTCAATTTCAGTGAGCCCGAGAGCATCTAACTCGAAATGCTCAGTTCATCAACTGGAGAACATAGATGAGAATGCCCCTGCAGATTGGACTGCATCGTCCTGTCCCCCACCTGATACTCCAACTGAGTCTATGGAGTTCCTTGCTAGATCATGGAGTCTCTCAGCCATGGAACTCTCTAAAGCATTGCACAGCACCAACATTACGATCTCCACCAGTATAGATATGCCACTTTCTTGCCCTTCAGGTCACCAATTTGATACCAAGAGTTCCACTGATTCAAAGGATGTAAGAACATTGGCTGTGTTTAATTTGAAAGAGTAATTTAAATTAGGCCATTAACTCTTCTTTTAGCTACTTTCTTCTTAGTTGGTTATGCAGCATGTAAACAGGCAATCATGCAAATTCTCTGTTACCTCTCTTAAAAGATATCCAATCTCTATGCCACACACACACATGCCTGCAGTGAAAAGAAAAGGAAAAAGGAGAGATTCTAAGCCCTCCAAAAAGGGAGTTTCAGAGGAAATAATTTTTCCATAAACTAGACCTTTCTTTTTTATGGTCCTAGGATTCTTCAATTTTAAGAAGAATCTAATACTGCTGTTTGTGTATGTAGCTTTTATAATTTAATAACTTCATATTGGTTCTGAACTTCTGATCCAAGAATTTTGTGCAGCTATCTAACTGTTGTTATCCTCCAATTTCACCAAGAGACAGTAGCGAAAAGAAGGTACATTGTGTTAACTTATGTGATTATAAATATGATCATAATGCACAAGAAACAATTTGGCCCATTGTTCAGTTTCAATCAAGAATTTGAAGCCTGTCATTTGGCCTCAGCTTGCTTTCATGACTATCTGTTTTTTTATTGTCGTCTAAATGAACTTCACTTAACTCACAATTATATAACCGTGCAAATTTAGACAAGTCAATCATCAAGTAAAGCTGTTTTAATTTCCACTTGCCTACAGCTGCGAACCTTCAATTACAAACAATCACGAGCCACATCTACAAAAACCTTGCTTTTGCACTGGGAGTGAATCTTTAGTGTGTATAAATTAATAATATAACAATATGTCCTGTACAGGATTTACTTTTACTCCATCAAGCACTCAGTACAGAGTTCCTTTCCAGTCAAAACTTGCTCAGAAATGGGGTATGTTGCAATCAACTTAATGGTTTCCTTCATCAATTGTGCTCTAGTACCAAGGCAATCTGATACTAGTCAGTATTTGTTTCATTTATTAATTTATTGGTGCAAAACTATTTCTCACCAGCTTTACAGGAGCTTGCTAAGAGGGAGGACAATGGGTAGGTGGTTGAAAGATCAAAAGGAGAGGAAAAAGCAGGAAATTAGGACCCATAACGCTCATTTGCATGCTGCCGTATCTGTGGCTGGTGTTGCTGCTGCCATTGCAGCGGTTGCAGCATCAACAGCATCACCTGAATTGCCTTATGCCAACCAAAAGACGCCCCCTCCCCTGGCTTCTGCTGCAATTGCATCTGCAGCAGCTTTAGTAGCCTCTCACTGCATTGAGATTGCAGAAGATATGGGAGCTGAACATGACCAAATCTTAACAGTAGTCAACTCCGCCATTAATGCGAAAACCAATGGAGATATAATGACTTTAACAGCCGGAGCAGCCACTGGTATCAGAATTTAATGTTTATTTCTCTATTTCAGACCAAACTCAGTTATGCTTTTAAACAGCATCACTTGGTAGGGATATTTAAGTAGGATCCATGTATGAGGCATAAATCAAATCACTTTTAGTCTTCTGCTAAATCATTTTCACCAAGTCATCTTGCTCAAAATAACTAAAGCTCAAATGTAAAGAACAAAAGTTATACTTAATGACCAACATAATGATAAAAAAAAAGTTGGTCCAAAACCTGCAAGCCATGGATTCATTTTACATATATATTGTCAAATACTAACACAAAATATATTGAACTAAATGCTTGGTTGGCAGCCTTGCGAGGAGCTGCTACCCTAAAGGCAAGGCTGCAAAAGGGGCCTGGAGCAACTGCCATTCCTCTAGTTGAGGAAAAGTGTGACGAAAGCAAAGAAGCAAACATCTTGACAGCACTGGACTATGTTTTTAAAGGAGGAGAACTTCTCAAACGTACAAGAAAAGGTATGTTTACTAACATGTTTACGACAATTGCCTGATTGGAACTGGAAAGAATAAAAGAAGAATGTCAGATATTCAAAGCAACTTACATTCTTAACATCGATAATGGTGCTATTTTTAACTGTTATTAACAGGAGATCTTCACTGGAAGCAAGTCTCTTTCAATATAAATTCAAATTTGCAGGTATTGCTAGAACACATTTCATATATTCATTAACAAATTATAGGCATGAGCTCCAATAATTTCTAGGTTTGATACAAGACCATCTCTGACCAGAAAATTTTACTAATTTTGGAAAAAAAAGTTGATATTGGACATTGTCAATGCAAAGAAATGAATGCAGTAGCAGCTTTAAAATTATAATTAGAAGTAGAAACCAAGCATGGCGATCTTCCTATAATCTCATCATATCAATCAATTATACATTTCTTTCTAGTATAAGCATATTTTAACTACAATGTTCATGAAATTCAAGGGCTTTTCAATCAGTCAATATTTTTCTAATAATGACTCCCATTAGTTTATATATCAAGTACGAGCTAAGATATATACTCACATGGCATGTTTTATGCAAGTTTCTCAATGCTATTTGAGGAAACATCTTTTGTAAAGATGGTTTATCTGATCCTCCCTAGATTCCCACAATGGTGGGAGCCTTATGAGAAATCAGAAGTGGCACCATGGCAATAATGTAATTTATGTAAAACTATTAACTCCGAAAATCTTTTCACAGATGAAAGGGAATCATAATTATTGGTTGTGTCAATATCTCCATTTAATAGTTATTTGAACTAATACAAAATGACAACAGGTTGTAGTCAAAATGAAAAGCAAGCATATGGCAGGAACATTCACAAAAAAGAAGAAATGTAAGCATCGTTTCATGCATAGCTCCTACTTATTTTATTCTTTCCAGCTGCCACTCTCTAACAATATTAAGGTATGGTATGGCCTAAAATAGCAGATATAGTGACCGGTGTTTGCAATGATATCCCAGCATGGCCTGGAAGGGAGAGGGAAGACATCAATGAAAAGAGGGCATATTTTGGAATAAAAACAACGGACAGGACCATAGAATTTGAATGTGGGAGTAAAGGAGACAAACAGTTCTGGCTTGAGGGTATCCAGTATATGTTGAATTGCAGTAAAAAGTAACATTATAAAAAAAACATCAGGATTGACATTGGGATTGCTGAATATATGCCTTTTTTTTTTTTTTTTCTTTCCCTTCCCTCTCAGCGATTGGAGTGTTACTTTATAAAGGTGAAGAGTTGACAGTGCCGCTCTAAGGTTTCGTTGACAACATTATTGAGACTTCAGTGATTTCAGTGGAGATGTATGGAATCTAGAACCATGCTATTGTCACTCTAATTCCTTCAGAAAATCAACGTTATCAACAAACGCCTGCATGAAGCAATTAACAAGCCAAGTTATAAAAGAAGAGGTTTGCAAGTGAACTTAAACATAATAGGAAGGATTCCATTAGTGCATTATGCTACACAAGAAGTCTTTCAAGGTAAATAGAGAACGATTAGTAGACAGATTTGGAAAAGGTATGGCATATGAATTTTAAAGCACAAATCTTTCCAGTTTGGTGCTGAACAAAAATCTTTATTTTATCTGCAAGTCATTCCTCTCGCCATATACTATCTCCTTACGCATTACATATTCCACCAATTAATTCGTTAACTCTTTCAATGGTGCGAAGTATCTATCACTAATTTTGTAAATTTGTTGATAACTAAATCTCTGACAAAGAACCTAATTGGTCGCTTGGAATCACTCCTCTACCTCCAGTCTGTTGGCATTAACTCATCAACATAAACATGTATGACTTCATTGGTGGGATGCAGGCCAATTTTATTAGTGACAAGGTTAAGTATTAAAGAAAATGATAAAACACATATAAGCAAACGGATTAAAAGGTGATACCAATTTCCAACCATCAGGGTCCAAGCAAGCTACAATCTTGGTGTTGATACCGGGCAAGGGCCCAGGTTCACGGATAATCTTCCCCCCACATAATTTGATTGCTTCAGCAGTCTTGTAGACATCATTTGTGCCTATTGCAATCTGTTTAAACACAAAATGTGTTGAATTCTTACAATGCATACAGCAAACATTCGTGGAAGCCAAACAAACGTCGTAAAATTTCTCCTGAAAGCAGAAAGAATAGAATCTACCTGAGCATAACCATTTCCTTTGTTATAATCAGTGACACCATAGTTATATGTTAGCTCTAGAACAGTATTCTTATCTTCAGGACCATAGCCCATAAAGGCTACTGTGTACTGCAAAAAAACCACAGCAGAGAATTATCACAGCAACCAATTCACAATTACAAATATCCAAAAAAATAATTAGCACAAAATAGTCAAAACATGAACTAAATTTCTGAAATTCCTAGATTTTCGTATTAATGCCTACCCTTCCAAAATAGTTTCGACAGGGACAGACCTATGCTCATGTTCATGATTTAGGCAGTCTAATTATCAGATGGAATGCACAATTATGGATGTGTTTCAATGACCCTTACGTTCAGTTGAAAGTGAATCCATTGTGAGTGTAGCATTCACTCGAACGAGCATTGGAAAATGTCTTTTGATTAAAAACAAACACAAACACTATTTAGTCAGCACATCACACACTAAGATTCCTTAGGAAAACATTATAAACATAAATAGAAGAGATTTATTTATGTCAGGAACTCAAATAGCCACATGCAGAAGTTACCTTGTCATCAGGATTGTCCTTCTTGCGGAGAAGTTTCATTCCAACGGCCTTTGAAATCAAACAAAGACAACGAAAAACAGTAAGGTAATAGTGATGAAGGAACCTTCACGATTAGAGTGGTAAAAACCACTCACTTTTTGATAGAAGGCTATGGCACGATCGAGATCGCCTACTCGAAGCATCACTTGGCATAGAGGTTCAGATGTAGGTCTTCTCTCCAAAAGTTCAAAATTATAACCATCAGGATCTTCAACGAAAGCAATTACTGAACTGCCATCTTTAACAGGCCCTGGTTCCCTTGTAACCTTTCCTCCTTTTGCCTTTATTAGATCTACTCTCTTGTAAATCTACGAAGTTTCAGCAGAAAACCATAATACTCTTAATTGTCTCAGTACAATTCATAAAGCTTATATTAACACTGAGCACCAAAAAATGAAGATTAGAAGTCACTCTTCTCCACCCCTTCGCTATTAAATTCGTATAAGAATTTAATTCCGTGGCTATAACAAAAGTACATTCAACAACACAGCTCGACTAAAGACTAAATTAATTGTAGATAAGTCTCGGACGTCATTCAACAATTGCAACCAAAAAAATATAAACTACGGGGAACTTGAAATCCAAAATCACAATTGGAGGTAAGTTGGTTTTCCACATTCAAGGCAAACAAAACCCAGAATGGATTAGTGAAAATTAAACTGATTCTGTGCTTTGCATTGCGCATGAGTGACAGTTAGTTGTAAACAATATTGTATCATTATCTTTCATAAATGGCTTACATCTTCAACTGCAACACCAAAATGACCAAAACCACTTCCAATGTCATAGTTATCCACTCCATAATCTGTGATCTCCATGAATAGTAAGCATGATGAGAATCCATTTTGTGATGATGTTCAAGCATACACAATAATCACACAGAAAAGAGTGGCATTCGAATCAGAACTCACTGTAAGTAAGTTCAACTGTAAAATTAGAATCTTCGGGCCCATATCCAAGAAAAGCGTTAGAATATCTATCTTCAGGTAGATCACGTTTTCTCAATAGCTTCATGCCAAGGCATTCAGTGTAGAACCTGCATCCCACCAATGTAATCAAATTTCACACATTTACACTAAAGTATCAGTGAAGTATCATAGCATACTTTATAGTCTTCTCCAAGTCCCCAACACTGTACACAGCATGGAGAAATCTTCTGTTGTCATTTTTAACCCAATCAAACAAATTTTTGTCTGGTTGGGCTACATTTTCTGCAGCAATAGCCTCTGCTACTTTCAACAACTCTGATCCTTTTGCATCAAACTTGAGTTGTGGGAGAGCTGAATAACCAAATGATATAGCAGAGAACCAAGTTATAACTAATGACTGTAAGAGTTTGAAATGGAGAAGGAAAGTACATGTGTGTACCAATACCACCAGTGGTGACAAGGTGAAAAAGAGCAAGTCTTCGTGAAGTAGACGATGAAGTGGAACATGGTCTCAGCATTGATGCAGTTGGTAACATTAAGGATGATGCCATTGCTGATCAAACAATGCTCCTTGTGTCAGTAAAATCAGTGTCAACCCAACATTTGTGTCTCTCCTATCTGTAAGACTTTCAATATGCTATGTTCCTATTGGCTCTTACTATATCCATGTTATTGGGCTGTTATATCTGGACCATGATAGATTGGACTATTGGCCCGCTACAATTTACAAACGATCATTTATTTCTGTACCTCCATAATTTCAATCTGCACCTCCATAAATTTTAAATTTCCAAGTTTACCCAATAATTAAATCCATTAATGTGGGCATTGATTGTGTTGGTGTTGGAATGTTTCTAGGCATTTGTGGAGATTGTGGTTTGCTTGGTGGTCTTTGCTGGTGCATCCGGGATTTCAGGAAGAGTTGTGTTTCGGTTTTCCTTTGGTTTAGGAATTTTAGTTTCAATTCGGGATTATACAATTCGGACAACTTCATGATTATATAATTCAGAATGTAAAATAATTTTTTTAATTTTAGAATATATAATTTATAATATGAATTTGTAGTTTGGATTATGTATTCTAGAATACAAATTTTATATAAAAATAATATATTTTGGAATACAAGTTCTTTTATTTTATTTATTTTAAATTTTTTAATTTACTTTTATGCCGTGTAATTGTACAGTTTTAGGTATTACATTCTTTTGCACACACTCTAAATATAACTTTTAGTAGTAATTGTTGTTAAATGAAATCTCAATTTTAAATCAAAATATTACATTCGGAATGGATAAATGTAATATTATCAAGTTGATGTACAACTAAAAATGGATTGAATGGAGAATGTTCTATTTCCGCTTTTAAAATAAATAGAATAGATAAAATTTTATATAATTTGTGTAAAAAACAGCAAAAAGTGTGCGGTAACTAAAGATGAATTGATTGAAAAATACTCTATTTATCCTTTTAAAATAAATGGATGAGGTATGTAAAATTTTATATAATTCGTATGTAAAAAATGGTGAACATGAAATATAATTATTACGAATTTTCAATTACATGAGTTGGAAACCAACTGTAAATTATATAATCTACAGTTTTGAATTGGACAATTTAAAATAAATTTCTAAATTAATTTAGAATGTTAATTTAACTTACCACGCAAGAAGAAAAAAGTATGGGTCATTGATGAAAGTTGTTGACCAAAAGTTATTGAGCAAAAGTTATCAGACCAAAACTTATTGACCTCCGTGCTATGGAGCTTAGCTGTATGAACAATATCTCATTTATGAATAGTTAATAACATTCATTTTATTATTTAATCAATTAATACATTTAAATGGTAAATATGTGAAGATTAATTGGGCAGTTATAGTTTCCAAAAAAAAGTATATTGAATCTAAAGTTGTTTATAAGTTATTAAAGAAAATGCTAAAAGAATTAAGAAGCTGTACTGTATTGAAATAAAGTATCTGAAATAAGAAAGATTTTAAATAATAATAACTGAGTCAAATTTATATAAAATATAACATTATCTTTAATCCATATCCTTAAGATAAGTTTATGAATTTTCTGCTCAATAATTCACTTTGACTTTTACTTAATTTAAAATTTAGACTTACACTTAAATTTTTAATAATATTATTAAAAATCATTCACCTAACGATTAAAGAAATGACAGCCTTTGTCCATTTCAAAGAAAAAGTTGCCTATTAAAAATATAAAGTTGAAGCGGGTACAGTGAGCTATGAGGTGACATGAGAAGAGAAAGTAGAAGCATGGCACTACCGTCATCATAGCAAAACATACTACTTATTACTAAAGTACGCACTTGGCGAAGACAACCTTAACTAACGACAACCCGCACATGGCCAAAGGAGCCACCATGTGCAATAACAAGGTTAGACCAAATTATTAATAATAAAAAAACATTTTATATGAAATAAACATTGGTTGACAATTTTATTTTGATAATATAATCAATAATTGGCCTTAAAAAAGGAAAATGTTATGTTATTACCATATATAATTGTTGTTAGCGTATAGAGGTGGTGGTCAACGGGTGTAGTCCAATAGGGTTCCATATAAATAAGATGGCAGTATGTGTGTGATGAGTGTGAAGATTGTTTGTGGAAGAAGCAGTCATGGGGAAAATCGCTCTCGGAAGCAGCAGAGAGGCCACTCAGCCAGACTGCATTCGGGCCCTCGTCGTTGAATTCATCGCCACCTTCCTCTTCGTCTTTGTCGGCGTTGCTTCTTCCATGCTCACTGGTATGTACTCTACTATATATATACCGCAACGCAACGCAATAATCATTCATACTTACTTACGTTACGTATGTGTATCAGAGAAGCTTGGTGGAGATGCACTCGTCGGATTGTTTGTTGTGGCCGTCGCACATGCACTTGTGGTGGCCGTCATGATCTCCGCCGCACACATATCCGGTGGCCACCTGAACCCCGCCGTGACCATTGGCCTCCTTGCCGGCGGTCACATCACCGTCTTCCGTTCCATCCTCTATTGGATTGATCAGTTAGTTGCATCCGCCGCAGCTTCTTATCTACTCTACTTCCTTTCTGGAGGACAGGTAATGAAGCTAATAAAATCTCTCTTATTTGTTTATTTTTATTTACTGTTTTTCTGTTTTGCAGACAACTCCGGTTCATACGCTGGCCGCTGGAGTTAGTTACGGTCAAGGGGTAATTTGGGAGATTGTGTTGACCTTCTCTTTGCTGTTCACTGTCTACGCCACCATGGTGGATCCAAAGAAGGGACCGCTTGCTGGGCTTGGCCCAACTCTAGTTGGGTTTGTAGTGGGGGCCAACATCCTCGCTGGTGGGGCTTACTCCGCTGCTTCTATGAACCCCGCGCGCTCTTTTGGGCCTGCCTTGGTTACTGGAAACTGGACCGATCATTGGGTTTACTGGGTTGGGCCTCTGGTTGGTGGTGGCCTTGCTGGTTTCATCTATGAAACTTTCTTCATTGATCGATCTCACGCTCCTCTTCCTCGTGATGCAGAATTCTAATCAGTGATCATCTTATTTGTATCTTCGTTTTGAAAGTTCTCTTTTGTGTAATATATCTCCCAAAATAACATCAACCATTTAGTTCATCTGGATCTTAAATTTTATTTTTAGATATATTTCTCTGCGAGTATTGGTAAAACAAATTATATCAATTAAAACTAACTATAAATTAATTTTAGTTTATGAAATAAACTTATTTTGTTTGCTTAATTTTCTCCTCTAAAACTATTACAACTAAATGTTTCATCTAAAGTATTAGGAAAAGAAGAGTCTAACTCTTTGCTTTTCTTCGATATGTTGAATTATTCAGTATGGATTCCAATGCCACCTTTTTTTTTTTTTTTTTTTTTGTGTTTTATGAAACCATTATTTTTTTTGTTTTCTATTTTTTTTTTTTTTTTTTAAAAAAAAATTTTGAATTTTTTATTTTATTTTTTTTTCTAAAATAAAACAAAAAAAAGAATCTAATTTTTTTTTTTTTTTTAAATTTTTAATTTATTTATTTTGTTTTCCATTGCCCCCTTTTTTTTTTTTTTTTTTTCTGGTGTTTATAGATACAATTCATTCATCGCTACCAAATTTTTTTATGTTTTTGTAAAAAAAATTCTGTAGATTTTTAATTAAAGCTCGTAAAAAATAAGTTTTCTACAAATTTTAATCAACATATAACATAATTATTAAATATAGTTTCCATAGTTTGATGATACAATTTTGTTTATTCTTATATGTTGATATATAACACGGTTTGACACGTACCATTGTGAAATATTACCAGAAGGAGTACATGAGCAATGTTTTAACTGAACAAGGTTAATTCATAGTTTTTTCAAGATAATCTCTAATTTTGATTATATAATAAAATAAAAATTATATTACTAACATTAGTTTTGTGTTTGTCTTAATTTTCTATGACATGGGATGTTGGTTGATTTGAGGGAGGAAAAAATTGACCTATGGAATCTAAACCTGATCCAAAGAGGAAGTTATAACATAAAGAAATTGGTAAGATGAAATCACACAATCTTACTATTATTAATCACCTCACTACATAAGCTTCATTTGATTCTTATACATATACTATTTTTTTTTATTTATATTCTTAATTTAGATACCAGATTAAAAAATATTTTATTTATAAACCAAATTAAGAGTGTTCTATCCATATAAATAACATGCTTAGAAATTAAATTAAGAATATGTGTGCAATTATGAGGTAACGTATATGAGAATTAATCAGTCTGATTTTACTTGTATATTAACCGATTTAATAAATATTGACGTTTATAAATGAAATCGATAGTTTGATATAGTATAAAAGTAAATTATATTTTAACCTATAATAATAAAATGAAGTATTTGGAAAATAAAAATACTAAAAAATGATTGTTCTATGATGTGTACTTTATTGCAGCATAGTCTCACGTGTGACGAACCCACTCCCGGCGCCAAATTTTCTTTTTATACAATTGGTATTATGAACATTTTCTTTAACACATTTTTGTTAAAGCAATTATGGGTATATTTCAAATTCTTAATTGAAATTATATATGAAATGAAACTAAATTAATTAAAAAATTCTTAATTGAAATTATATATGAAATAAACATGTATATTCAGTTACACGTGGCATTTCGTTCGTGTTTAATTTTTTAATATATAATTTCTAATATGTATCAAGATTTGTTTTCCCTCTATCAGGTTTTAACAACACATTTTGTTACTTAATTATTATCGTTTTAATAAATTTATCATATGCTTTTTTAAACTTTAACTTCATAATTTTTTATAAATTTTACTTATATGATAGATTTAAACAAAAATAATAACGTGGACGAGGAAGAAGCAAAATAAAAAACTAGAATGACTCTTTTTTTTTTTTTTTTATGAATTCTTACAAAATAATGTCATTTTTATGTTTCTTTATTTTTTTTCTATCACTCATAATCACCTTATTACAAATTTAACGGGTCGTTAAAATCTATAAAAATTGAAAATTTTGATAATATTATTCATGTAATATATTTTTACTTTGATAAAATATTTTTATAATTTTTATTTTAAAGATAACTTTGCTAGATAACTATTTTATTTTCCTTTCTTTAGCCTTCATTTCGAAGATATAATTCAATTTTTTTTTTCATTTTTGTAGGTAAAATATTTGAGTGTTAATTATTTTTCTTTTTAATAGTTTTTTTTCTTTTATAATCAATTTTTAGTTTAAAAATCACAGATGGTTAGTCAAAAATTAAATAATACTAGTAATTTTCTGTTACATTGATTATAACTAATCAAAGAAGTAAAAGTTTTTCATTAACATGCTATGTAATATAAGAATCATACTCTATAGAAGATGCTAATTTTGCACACTAATTTTTCATATAAGACTGCTTAAATACTTTCTGGTATGTGAATCTATTATATAAACATAGATAAAATTTTCAATATGTAATTTTTATGTAAAATTATAAAAATGATGTATTTTTTATTTATTTTTGACAATAAATAAATCGTGTATAGAAAATACCATTTTTTCATATAATATCACGGCAGTCATTTACTCATACCAAAAAATAAATAAAATTTACAATAGTTTCGGTCATGTATCTTTAGGTTATGTATCAATAATAAAATATTACACATTTGCTTTCCTTCTCTTTCTCTGTCATAATACGAGAGCTCTTTGAGTATGCTTCTTTCACTTCTTCTGCTTATTTTTCTTTTTCGGGGATGCACTTTGAAATTTTTTCTTCCTCTTCCTAATTTCTTCCTCACAACCTTATCTCTGTCAAATTTGATGAAAACAACTTTCTGATTTGCCAGAAACAAGTAATTGTCACTGTAAAGATTAATTTACTGTTTTTAGAAACTCAATATTACCTAAGACGAGTTCAGTTAAAATAAAAAATATTCATATTCTATAACACTGCCCTAAAGTCTAATATAAAGTCGTGACTAGACTTCTTCTTGAAGAAGTTGTACTGAAACCAGTTACCCATTTGCCAAATGAAAAAAATTATCCATTTTTTTGGAACAGTAGTGTCAAACTACTATTTCCCTTTTGAAAATTACCGTGCAATCCAATTTGGGAAGAAACCGATTGTTGGACACCATCATTTTCATAATGTTATCTTTTTTTTAACGGTAACATCTGCAGTGGGATGCCAGATAAATGTTGTTATTATCCCCAATCATTCCGATTTTGACAGGAATTCTGGCATATTCATCAGAAACGGTATCGGTATGGATACGTTATACAAGTATATAAGGTGCTGTCACGAAGACAACCATTAATGGCAAGTCTGCAATCTGCAGTAGTTTGTTGCATTCCTCGCTACCTCACCACGGATCCGTAAGTGTTCATAAACCATCATAGTACACAAAAACAGACACTTACACATCCATGTGTGTATATATATAGATATAGATAAATACAAATATATAGTTTCCTATATCTAAGTGTAAGAGCAAGAACATATGACAAGAGATGAAAGAGACATGCTTGCCTGTGGTTATATCCTTATTGATTAATAATGATGATTAGTGAGTAATTAATTACATTAATCCTACTGAAAATAGCTACCTTGAAGCTTCTTCTCCACCCAGGAAGGCGACAGAACGGGGCTCATATCGTAGTCCCTAATCTTCATCCTTGGGGCTTCACACTGCTCACTGTAATCCATGCACATTTTTTCATCCGGCAAAACCTTAATCCTCCAAACTTTGAATGTTTGGTCCAAACTAGCACTATACACCAAGAACCCCATCACAACCTTTTCCATCTCGAGACATGCAGCCAAGCATCTCACTGGTCCTCTGTGTCCATCCAAAACCGTCAAACACTCGTGGTAGCAGCTTCCTTCCTCTCTCCTCCACACCCTAATGGTGGTGTCCTCTGACCCACTGAATATCATGTTCCCTACTGTGGCTAAACAAAGAACCGCGAAACGGTGACCCTGCAAGAACCCTCCGTGGTTGAACCTGTAGCACAACCTTTCCTTCTCCCAGAAGTTTATCATCCCATCGGAGGACCCGGAATAGAGGAAGCAGTGGTTGAAGGAGCAACTCAACGCAAGAGCATTGACGGGGGAGGGTTGGAATTTGAGAGTCATGGTGAGAGTGTGCGAGTCTTCAGTGTACACCCTTCTCCATATCTTCACTGACCCGTCGGAGGAAGCGGTGAAAAGACAACCATCGTCTTGGTTCACCAATATGGCGTTGACGTTATCCTCGTGTGCGCCGAACGAGTCAACGCATTTTCTGTCGGAAACGCGCCACGCCTTCACTGTTCGGTCGTGGGATCCGGTGTAGAGGAGACCCTCGGAGTGGTAATACGCCATGCAAGACACGGAGTCTTTGTGCTTGGGCGTGTTCTTCCCTCTGGAGGGGAACATGAGGATGGAGGTTTTTCTAGGGAGAGTGCCTAGTTTCTTGGACTTGAAGGTATCTGAAACGGTGAAGGTCCATATCCTTATCTTGTGGTCCTTGTGCGTGGAGAAAAGCATGTTGCTGTAAGCGAGAATGGCTCTGACCTCACCGGAGCTGGCTTTGAGATACCCTCTGTCCATGCAATCCGGCTGCTTCCAGACACGGATTCTGCTGCTGTTGGAGCCGGTGAAGACCAAACCCTTTGAAGCAGCGATTGCGTAGATGTTACCTTCGTGGCGGTGGAGCGAAGCGATGCAGTGGTAAAGCAAAGAAGAAGAGGGGGTTGGGAGAGGGGAAAGTGTCCATGGTGAATCCGGCATGATGGGGAACATGCCGTCGGAGCTTGAAGGCCTTGGGGGACTGAACTGAAGGTCTTGTTCGCTTATCTCTCGGTGGTTTTGGAGATGAAGGTGAAGAGGGGACTGTGGTGGTTCTGGTTTTTCGTTGTCCATGAGGCTGAGGAGGGTGGCCTTGCCATAGAAATCCATGGCGTGGTGGGAAGAATATGTGCTTAGAATTAAAGAAACAAAAGTGGTAGCTATAGTAGTAATTGGTACATTACAAATTATCCCTCACAGTTGGGCTATAACAAACGTAATAAGGGTTTGGACGATGGGTGGAGTGTATTTATTAAGGTATAAATGTTCCTCAACTGTTCTCTTATTGTCGTGCTCCCTTCTCCCTCATTCCACCATGTGACCCCTCTTTGCTTTACTTTTTCTTTTTCTTTTCCATGCCACTGACTCTTTTGTAAGAAAAATATTCAAGTAGCTAAAGTTGGTTTATATTCAAGTTATTAAGTTTAGACATTTTTTGCTTTATTTTTATGATGAAAGGAGTATGCATGTCAAAGAGGAACTCTTAATAAATTGATTCTCCAAATTTTAGCATGCAGGTATTACACTAAACACTATATATTTAATTAGTTTAAAAATGTTTTTGTTTTCATTAATATAAAAATATAATTTAGGTGGAATGTAATCACACATGTTTTTTTGTACTGTAAACTGATAATAGATTGCTAAAAATACTGATAATATATATATATATATATATATATATATATATATATATATATATATATATATATATATATATATATATATATATATATATTTTTTTTTTTAATATAT
>Ga0099824_1001943_pt1 | contig 29954 bp, 7 predicted proteins | sample SiratrowhiteBW_FD_76837 | JGI IMG/M metagenome (GOLD analysis project Ga0099824, IMG submission 76837) | Root nodule microbial communities of legume samples collected from California, USA - Siratro white BW | ecosystem: Host-associated > Plants > Roots > Nodule | place: USA: California... | reverse complement strand
TGTGAATGATTTTTATATGTGCATCAATTGTGAGTAGTTACGGATATTGTATGTTTTTATCAAATCCAAAATATGAATGAGGGAGATAGATGAAGTTCAATCCCAGAGTCCTTCTAGATCTTGTAAACTCCTTTTTATAATTGTTACTTATTTTTAATTGTTCTTTTATGTTTTTTGACTCGAATTATTATCAAATCATCTTAAAACTGAATTTGTTTATTGAGTAGTGACGCTGAAATTCTAAAACAGAACTGTTCCCTGAGGAATCGACATCTTTACTTAATTCACTATATTACTTGTGACTCAGTACACTTGCCGAATCAAGTCTTAACACATATGAGAACGTAATATTATATAAAGATAAGAAGAATCAAAACCTGAAATAAAGAAGAGCTTTGATTCATCATCTGTTAGTTTTGTCCTTCTTGATCAATTACCTCTCTACAAAGAATAAGAAAGAATAAGAAAGAAGAGTGTGTACAAATTGCTCCAAGGTCAGAAGGTTATACAGAGAACTGTCTTATTTATTCTTTAATAGGGTATAATAAGTAATTGTAGGGACTCTTCTATATATTATTAATTAATAATGGGCTCAGCCCACTTATTATCAACTGACCTAATAAATATTCACACAATATAAACAATATTATTTTATATAACCAAATAAATAATAACAATAGAATAAATAATAACAATAATGGTTACATAATATTTTGGCAAATAAGTTAATCTAGAAAAATTACTAATTTATGTATGTCCACAAAATAATTAATCTAACAATCTCCCACTTGGACAACATAAATTAGATCACAATATTGAAAATTAATCTAGAACAATTCACAAATATGACCACAATAAGAATACCAAAATATTACAACATTTATAACCAAAAGATCCAAAATGAAAATATCTGCAGACACACTCGAAGGAGTGATGATATCATACAAAAATAAAACACCTACATTTTAGTGACCTTTATAAATGTGAAATATACAATTATGTCCCAATCATCCGCCCAAGATGTTATATGAGATTAAAACAATCTCACCACAATAATAATTTGAGACTGGGTCCTAAATGTCTCAAAATTATGCCGTAATAACAATTGCGCAAATCATAATAAACAAAATATGGCAATATAAAATAATTGTTGTCACAACAATAAATAATTATTGTCAAACATTTCAATAGGTACGACAATACAATAAATGAGGTTCAAAATAGGAAGTATATATACATGAAAGAAAACTCACACTAAACCAATACATCAAAAGATCTCATTATACCCATCTGAGTTACATGATCAACAAAGACTTTAATAGTCAATCCCTTAGTTAAGGGATCTACAATCATAAACTTTGTGGGAATATGATCAAGTATCGTTCAAGTACATTAACAACAAAAGCAATATCAAGATGTGTGCAAACTTGAACATACATAAGACTGCCAATAGCGGAAGCATAAGGAATTTTTCTCTATTTGTGCAATTTTACAATTATTATGAGAATATTGAGATTTAGAAAACTTCTCACTCGGTCCTCATAATTAGTTACATTCAGCTTGATCAAGAAACCTATTTACATAGGTAAAGCTGGAATAGAACGTATCAACAATAGCAAATTAACCCACATAGTTTGTTTGTTGAGCTTTCATTATCATATCCTTAAAGTTAATATTGAGAGGATAGTGAAAACCTTAAGAATATAATAAATCATTCATCAAGAATTACTTAAAAATAAACAAACCAAAGGTAAGTTTATTATTAATATAAATCTTAATGCAACAATAAGAACAATAATGTTCAACAATAGAATAGTACACTTAAAATAATTCGTCTATCGAATGTGAGATTAAAATTATGTAAGAATCCAACAATATTCACAAAATTGATATTTTATCACAATCTGTCCCGCGAAGTCGAGCTCTCAATCATGAAAATATCCAACAATATTCACAAAATTGATATTTTATCACAATCTGTCTCGCGAAAACGAACTCTCAATCATGAAAATATCCAACAATATTCACAAAATATATTTACATTATAAATACTCAATAAATATATAATTAACCATCAACAATAACATAAAAAGATTAGAGAACAACATTTTTTTTACTAAAAAAATTAGGGAAACCAAAAGACATCAAACTTCTAAGTCAAAATCTTAAAAGATGTCAAATTTTAAATAAAATAACATTCAATACAGGCATCCTTACGTGCTTTCAATATAATAAATATTTTCATTTTAATTAAATATTGATCATTTCTAAAAAGTAAAACAGTAAATCACCCTATTACTATAAACCAAACAAAAAAAATAAAAATAACTACATGGCACTGTGATATACTCACATACATTTTCACGCAAAACCCTTTTACAATTGAAGGAAGAAAAATATAGAAATTTTGAACATGATTGGTTAGTTCAGAAAATTATTTAAAGCTGGACAGGTATAATAGTATAGGGAAAATAATTAAAGTGTTGAACGACGGGCAAATTTCAGTTACCTACGCCAAATGTAAGTCCAATATAAGACATGAGGATAAAATACTAATCCAAGTACATAAAGTTCATGAGTTCACACAGTACGAATGTGATAAGAAAAGTTTCATTCTTGAACAATATACCCAAAATAAAAAATCTGAGTTTTTCCATAAACTCTACCCTTAATAAAAAAATTAGCCAAATACGAAAAAAAGAAAAAGATTTAGATAAGATACTTTCCATCAAAATTTGTCCAACCATTTCACCGAAACAACCTCACAAACACACAACCACGATCAAGAAGAAAATTTAAAGTTGAAATTACATGGATTTTGAGGATTATTATTTAACAACAAAAATTTCACATTCATGATAAAAAGCTAACAAAAAAGAGTACGTACAAATTGTTCTAGGATAAAAGCATATATAGTTTTCTTTATTTTTTAATAAAATAAAATAAAAACTGATTTTGAAAAATTATAAAAATTTCTTTATATATTATTAATTAATAATAGACTCAATCTAATAAATATCTATATATAATGTATAAATAATATTATTTTATATAATCAAATAAATAATAATAATTAAATAATTAATTTAGCATAAGATTTGTCGCGGCCTTTGAACTGTCAGAGTCCTTGCGCTGCAACCACAAGAGTCCTCACCTGCAAGAGTCCTCACCGGCATCTGGATGCGAGTGTTCAAAACGTGGAGATGGTCGAAATGGGCTATCCAAGATAAAATTTGTTGGAAAAAAAATATTTTTGAGCTTTTCTTTAATATAACGAATTGTACCGAATGGATGAACTACAATGGGAAGCACCACGTCTCTAGTAATATCAAAAATAACATTTATTTACATTTCCATTGTTTTTTTCTCTCCGATTAAACACTTTTTCAAGTTCAATTGACTCACTTATTTACTTTTGTCTTTAAATAATTGATAAACTTTCTTGCTCAATAACTTAAACCTTCTGATTGAAGATGACTTTTGGGGAAGCGAGGCCTGTGTGGAACAACAAGAAGTGTGTTTCTTGCAGAAGATTCTCACTGAAAGCCTTTCAGAAATATAATAGACAATAAATGAATAGAAGCCTTGTGAGTACTTACCTGGAATTAATCATCCATATCTAGAAGCCTTATTTAATAACCGAATATTTAGGATATTTGAATATAATAGATAATAAATAAATAAAAGATATTTAGAAGGATATTTGAATATAATAGATAATGAATATAATAGATAATAAATAAATAAAAGATATTTAGAAGGATATTTGAATATAATAGATAATAAATGAATGAAAGATATTTAGAAGCTTTGTTTAAATCATTAAATGGCAGTTACAAGATTTGATAACCGAATATTTAGGATTTGATAATCGAATATTTAGAATATATATGGATTTAATTAAGAGAAATTTAGTTATCTTATACTTGTTTTTAAAATTATATGCTGCTTTAAAATTACTTGTTCTTATAAATTGATTTTAATAAATAATACAAATAAAAAAATGAAATTATTTGTCTTATAAATTTTTCTAAAGAAACAATAATTATTTATTATTTCAATGATTAGTTTTAATAATTAGATGATGAAGATTGTCATCCTAATGGTTTGTTTCAAAAAACAATCTCAAGTTGAAATACAAGAAGAAAAAAAAAAAGAAATACATCATACAATACATTGAAGAAATTAAAGTATTTATTGAGTATCTATTTTCAATATGCTATTAAGAGCATGTTTAGATTATTGGGTTGTATGAAACTATTGTGTAATTTTTTACTATTGTGAAGTAAACCCTTGTGAGTTTTTATTGTTTTTTTTTTTAATCTTGAGTGATATTGATATCAGGGAGAAGAGAGATTGAGACTGGCATAACCTGGAGAGGTTCGTATACTCGAATATCCTGGAGAGGTTAGTGTACTCGTTGTAACTATTCACTGAATAATGAAACTTCTTAAACGATTTATTCAAAAGAGAACTGGATGTAACCTAAGAGATTAGGGTGAATCAGTATAAAACCTGTTTCATTTTTGACGTTCTTGTTAGATGATTTTTGTTTACTGAGTTTAGACTCCATTCAACCCTCTTTTAAAGCCAACTATTCCTACATTTATTATTTAATGCATTATAAGATATTGACTCTACAATATCTAATTGACATACACATCAACCTCCCTACATCCAATATTACTTTCATTTATAAGAACAACATTTTATTTTATGGAAACTAAAATCCAGAAGTCATAAAACCATTTAGGATTAAAATTTCATAAGTCCTTTGAGAAAGACTATTCCAGAACTGAAAAATTGTATTCTAGAAGCCTTTTTGTAATAACACAAATTTGGAAGCCATTTTTTATTCAAGAATTTGATTTCCATAACACAATTCTAGAAGTCATTTTGTATTCTGAAATTGATTTCCGTAATACAAATATGTCTTTTAGAATACCCTTTCAAAAATGCAATTTTTTATCACATAATACACCACCATTCTATCACCATAACATTTTTTTCAATTTTGGAACGACATTTCTATAATTCATTATTTCTAAATAAAACATCTTATGGATTTCTGATTCTGGAAGTCGTTTCTGAAAGTTGATTTTCGTCATCTATCCCATTCTATTACAACTACTATAGAAAAAATACCACCCAAACTTACCTCCCACCAACTCTCCTTCGTTTTGAACACCATCACCAACTCTACCACACATCACTAGAGCAATGTCCACCCTCTACGAACCATGTTCAACCATCAAAATTGGTTTAGGAAACAATTGGCCAATTTTTTTTTTCTTATTTTATTGGCTATATTTATCTAACAAACTTAAAAAGTTAAATCAATCCATATACTCACTCTTAATCTCAATCACTTATAATTAGGCTCACCACAATGAACAAAAACATGTTTCATGAATTAAATTTCACTATACTTGTTTTTACCTAACCCGAGTATAGATCTTTTGTGATCGATGGACGCAGATCGAGTTAATAATTTATCATCTTATCTTATTTATCTTCCTTTAATAAAATCATTTCACTTTTGCACTTAACGCTCATAAGTTTTCATTCTACTACCTTCTTATGTTACTTATGTCTCTCATATCTTTCGGAACACATGACCTTAACAACAACCCAACACAATTTAACAATTATATACAGTCTATTAAACCAATGGCAAATTATCTAATTTTCTATATAACAAGGTACCATATTATCAGTAAGCCATATGTAAAAAGTTACGAGCACGTAACTAATATACACTATATTAATAAAAATCAATTGATCATTAATTTAAAAAGTATAGCCTTTTTTAGGTGTAACAACACAACAAACGAACTCATTAACCGGAAATTTAAAGAAAATGAAAGTTCCCTATTAATAAAAAAAACATCGAGAGTAAATCCTGATGTGATATAACGAAGAGCATTAAGAAAATTTTGAAGTCAATCTTAACTATAGTATTAATTATTAAAAATATTGTTATTTCTTATAATAATCAAATATCCTCACACATTTGTAGCACAAACTCTTTCCCCGATTATCTACCATCTAAATAAGTGCGAATTCAATTTACGGAAATCTTTGAATTTCTCCGATTTTCTAAATATGGTTTACAATTAAGCGTATTATGAGTGGTAGCTTTTAGGATCACAGATCAATCCATCTCCCATTTGAACTTATTCGGATTTTAATAAGAAATGGAAATAAATGTTTGTAAGAAAAGTGAGAAAAAAAAATAAAAAAAAAAATCAATTGTATGTCAAATCCATTTTATGGAGAGATTTATCTGTTTTAATTAAAAGTATTTTCTAACTATGACAAGTTTTGAAATTAGAAAGACCGTGTTGAAAATACGGTGAAAGTAGGCGGTGGAGCATGTTAAAGTAAACTTGAGATGGTACTGAATCTAAATGCTGATATGTATGATTAAGAATGGGAAGAAGTTGAAGAACCGTAACTTCAGAGTCATACATAGCTGTTATAACAAAAAGACAAAGGCACCACCGCAACACAAGGGCATCTTTGGTTTCGTTGGTTGTAAAGTCAACGTCATAAACTCAGATCCAAACAGCGCCCTAAATTAACTTCTCAACGACAACTTCGTCTTCTTAATTTCCTCCTTTTTGAACCGCAAAACACTGGATTCACCCTATCTATTACTCAATGTCTCTGTAACGAACAAGAGAACCTCATGTCGGGTCGTTTTGCTACTTTCATAGTTCGGCTTGCCCCAGGTGAGGGAGTGTTCTGTTTCAACCACACTTAACTTTGCTTTCTAGCTTCAAGTTTTTGTTTTCCTTTTTTAAATTGAGTCTGTGGAGAACAGTTCTTAATTCTGATACACGGGATTGAACTCTAATTCTTATAGGAATCACCCATTCTACCCTGCATTATCCTCGTACTATCTTGTCTGTAAAACCCTTTTCACCTTTATAAAGTTTAAAATGATGAATTTAATGTGATTAATATGTGGGTCAGAATTTTGAAATAATTTGATTCAGTAGCAAAACAGTGAAAGAAGTAAGGTGGCTTTTGTAAAATCAGCTTTTAGCGCTACATGCAATCTCTTATTGCGATGAACATACATGTTATTCTCGCTTACTTTTCGACTGCAGGGAATTCGTTCCAAATTTTCGTTTATGAAGGATGTTCAGAATTCGAAGTTTTACAAATATAATGACTATAAATTTTAACCTTTTGATTTCCTTTCACATACATGTATATTGTTTTCATCAAGTAACTTATTTCTTCATCAAACAATACCTCCTTTCACCAAACTTTTGCCTAAGTGTACTGTGTCTCTGCATTCAAACATTGTCCACCATGTCCTTATATTCAGTTATAAAACTACTATATATATTTATCACACACGAGACATTTATTTTGATGTGCTCAATACACAGCAAGGGCAAAACCCAATTATGCAATGTTTTATTCTACGATTTTCAGATTTTCTCATTAGTCATTGCATGTAAAGTAGATTTTTGTGACTTCTTTCAATTGGGTTATCGGGTCTCAATAGGTTGCATTTTGTTAATTGCAATTTCCAGCATGAGTTTGAGGATTCTAAAAAGGAAGAGGAAATGAGGATGAGGATCCTATACAGGAAACCAACCACTTTACGTTGCAATGCAGGGAGCAGATGCTATTCTACATCAGCTGTGATATGGAGCTTGTTAGGATGCCTACTTTTGTTTCATCTGTATTCCAATATTCAGCACAAACATGGGGAAGGTAGAGAGTTGCAACTGCGTGTGACTAATCATCCTCAGTTCCGTGAACTCCAACAAGTGGAAGAGGAAATCATCCAACTTCCTCCACCAAAGGGGAAGAGGTCCCCTCGGGCTGCAAAACGCAGGCATAAGCGGGTAACCCCACTGGTTGATGAATTCTTGGATGAAGATTCAAGACTGAGACATGTTTTCTTTCCTGGTAACAAGAGTGCTATTGATCCAGTGAAGGTCACGGGGAATGATAGCTATTACTACTACCCTGGGAGAATTTGGTTGGATACCGATAGAAATCCTATTCAAGCTCATGGAGGGGGCATTCTATATGATGAAAGATCACACACATACTATTGGTACGGTGAATATAAAGATGGGCCCACATACCGTGCTCACAAAAGAGGAGCTGCTCGGGTAAGCTATTTCAATTGAAAATATTATTAACCATTAGTCAATAATTAAACTGCTGGCTGTGGGAGTTTATTTAGTATTTTCTATTTCATTAAATAAATTTAATGGCTGTAAATGGCTAGCTTCTATTATGTTAGTGTGAACTTTTAGCAGTTGCATCCTTTGCTTAGTAAACAGAGAATAAAGCCTAAAGATTCACATTTGAGTTTGCCACATGCATTGATCCTTCTTTACCCCTAGTTACCTGTATAGACATGTATTTAATGGATGAAACATACCGAGAGATTTAGTTTAGGCCTTAGTATCCTTGTAACAAACACAGATGACAGAGTTGGGCATAGAAATACTGTACTGGAATGCACCACTGTTTGTTTCTTTCAAATTGAACCAGCCCAAATTGTGTCAGACAAATTGTCCACCTCGCAGTGAACACAGTCACCATAAGATATGCCTTGCGTAGGAGCTCCATTTGGATTTCAAAGTGTAGAAAACTTCTCAACTGGCTGTCCTCGGAGGATGTTAGTTTACTAATCAGTCACCACACTAAGAGAAAAATCTGTGTCAAAGCTTGTGTGACTGCAAGTTAATTAGGTGTCCCAACCAATTTTCTTCACCGTTCTGCATCTGCAGACGTATTACCATCATTTTCTGCAAGTTTGACAGTAGGATTTATCAGGATCTAACATGGCTTAGCTTCCAATAAACCAGTCTTGCCAATCAAATCAATGATATACCTTCTTTGAGGGAGGATACACTTCAACTTTGACGAAGTTGAGCTAAGGCATGACGATGGGTTAGTACTTTACCAAGATGAGACCTTCTGCTTTGACTGAAATTTCCATAGCTTATATGTCCCATCAAGGCTCAGAAATCCACTGAGTACAGGTTCTTTTCTGAAACAATATGTTTTTACTGCCAAGACATGTAAGTTTTCTCAAATTCTGTTGATCAACAAAGACTTGTTTCTCCTAAATTCTCCAATCCCTTTTAGTTCTTACACAACTCTAAGAAGATTTTACATAGCGTTACATTTAAAAGAAAAAAAAAAAGGAAAAGATCTTGGCCCCTTGGACCTTCCCCATGTCAATAGCAAGTTCATATATGGAATGACCAAGGTAAACTTTTGTTTCTGCATCAAATAGCTTGGACAGTTTTTTTATTTTTATTTTTTTCTGTGGTAGCACTAGTGTGTTTGTTGCAGGGTGTTTTGGTCCCCATGTCCACTGTCGATTATGCTTTTACCGATTTTGCCTTCTATCCCTATACACTTTTACGGATTATGCAGTAACCTTGTTTCTTCAACATTAACATATTCGTGATTATGGAAAGATTTATAGATAACTGTTTGCAAGGCAGTTTTGTGAGAATAATGATGTTATTACTATGATATGAGCCTACTGAAGGTGTCTTTTTTTTCACAATCAAACATGTATGTGATACTAAGCTGCATACCCTGGTGACAAAAAATCTAGCCTTTATCTCTCTTTCTCTCCATCAGGTGGACATTATAGGAGTTGGTTGCTATTCTTCTAAGGACTTATGGACATGGAAAAATGAAGGTATTGTATTGGCTGCGGAGGAAATGAATGGAACCCACGACCTATACAAGTCCAATGTGCTTGAGAGGCCAAAAGTAATTTTCAACGAGAAAACCAGAAAGTATGTCATGTGGATGCACATTGACGATGGCAATTATACAAAAGCTGCTGTTGGCGTAGCAATTAGTGATACGCCTGATGGTCCATTTGAATATGTTGGTAGCCAAAGGCCCCACGGATATGAAAGCAGGGATATGACAGTTTTCAAAGATGAGGATGGTGTGGCATACCTTATCTACTCCTCTGAAGAAAACAACGTACTGCACATTGGACCCATGACTGAGGATTATCTGAACTTGGTGCCTGTGATGAGAAGAGTTTTTGTGGGACAGCGCAGAGAAGCACCAGCTGTGTTCAAACACCAAGGTACATATTACATGATCACATCAGGCTGCACGGGATGGGCCCCAAATGAAGCACTGGCTCATGCAGCAGAGTCAATCCTGGGGCCTTGGGAAACACTGGGAAATCCATGTGTTGGAGGGAACAAAATGTTTAGAATTGCTACCTTTCTTGCTCAAAGCACTTTTGTGCTTCCCCTACCTGGTTTCCCAGGTTCATTCATTTTCATGGCTGATAGATGGAATCCATCAGACTTAAGGGACTCAAGATATGTTTGGTTGCCTTTGATAGTGGAAGGACCTACTGATCAAGCCCCAGTGTACAGTTCTAGATTACCACTGTGGTCAAGAGTTTCTATCTATTGGCATAGAAAATGGAGGCTGCCTCAGGGGTGGAGCACATTCAAGTAATTTGGTTTTTTCTTGAACACTTGTTTTCTCTTTTTGATAAACATCGTTGTACATTTGTGGTCATCAAAGAAGTACTGATTCTTCAACTTTACAGATACCAGAAATATAATAACTCACTCTCCAACATACTTTTTTGGTACATCTTTTGCTGTATAGACTAAAGTTTGATAGGATCACAATTGTAAGTCTCACTTATTTAATGAATCTTACTTGTGATTTTATAATTTTCAATCAATTTTAACAAATAATATCTGCTAGAAAGAGTATTAAAGAGTCTCTTATTATAATTTCTTTTACACATATTTCATATACTCTTTGGTTATATCTTATATTTATCTGTTATTCATGTTTAAATGTTCAAATAAGTACAAATGAAAATATCGGGTAGAATGATCAACTTAGACCTTGAAAGTGTAAAATTATTTCAGTTTAGTCCTAGAATTTAAATAAATGAAATTAAGTCCATGAAAGTAACTTTCATTTCTCACATTCAGTTTTCATTTCATGTAGATACCTATATGTTATCATTAAAAAGAAAATTAATCCTTGCATGTTATTATTAAAATATAATTTACTCCTAAATGTAAGGTGAAAGGAAGGTGAGCGATGAAAGTTGAAGGTGAAAAATGAAAGTTACTCTTTAGGAACTTTTTATTTAGCTTTCAAGGACTAACTTGAAAAATATACACTTTTAAAGACTGAAAGATCAATCAATCAAAATACTATACTAGATAAATGATAGCTTTTCACTCGGAAGACAATGTTATGGAGTAATCTGTGTCCTAAATATTTGGCATTTGTTATATTGACATTATATCTATGTTCCATGATGTCATATGATATGTATAACTTTTTAGCTTGTCATAAATGAAGACTCACTGTATATCTTACCTAGTTGCATGTACATATACTACTTGGTAGAAAATTCACTCACTCTTTCGAGGACTTTGACATAGAAATTGCAGTCTCAAGAACATGCACTGCACTTGACATCTTTCAATTGAAGCCACTTCGTCTTAGTTTGAGGAGACTCAGCATGGATTTTGTTGAGAAGTTTTTAAATGTATAGTCAAGCATTGTTTATGTTTATTTAAATATTCAGTTTTTTTTTTATAAAATTCATGCATTAGTTAGATTAACATCTCAAAGTCCAATAATCATATACTATCATTCAATAATCATATACTATCACACGAAACATAATATTATATTATAAGAAAAAAGAAAAAAAATACAAAATTAGAGAAGATTAGGCCTATGATAAGAAAAGACAACACAACTCTCCAATTAAACTAAACAAAATGAAATAAAGGGAGTTGATATATATTGTGAAAAAAAGTCTAACCTAATAATAACAGGTGAAACATTATACCATTTAAAATCTAATATATTCTCAAGACAACTGAAGTCAGTTTGTGGACACAATGATTTCATTCATGGAAAATATGAAAAACTTTGAATTAAATGTGATACTCATACACTTTTCCCATCTCTGTCTCAAAGACTAAGGAATAACATTAAGCAAACCAAAAGCTTGACAAAGCAAGGAAGAGTTACATCCAAACCAAATACATTTGAAGCTTTTATTTCAAGAAAGCTCATTAGCCAAAATGACCTCATAACCTCAGCATAATTGGACTCCAAAGAAAGAGGAGAAACTACATATATACTCACTCATACTATCATAAAAAAAATACCTACACTGACCAAAAAACCTGGACACTCTCTAGCAACATCATTAGTGTTGACCTTCACCCAACTAGCCTCAGGAAATTTCCAATTAAATTGAAGTCAATAATGTCATTGTGCATGTATTTTCGGAAAGAATCTGTAGTTTTGATGAAACTTTTAATAATCTGGATAGTGAAGCAAACATAAATGCTTTTTTGGAACTTAACATGGTTTCTCATCCTCCATATCATCCAAATAAAGTAAGTAACAGATGTCAACCTGTCAAGATTAACTAAGAGATTCATTGTAAGCTTTAAGAAATAAATAATATCATTAATAAAAAGAGGAGAAAACTCAGGAAAAACATTTGATATAATCCTAAATTTAGGAGATGATAGAGCAATTGAATAAAATATATAAAAGAGATTCTTTATGTTTCTTAAAAAAGAAGCATATAGAACACATGTCTAAAGGTAATTTATGATGTAAAACCTTCCAAAACAATAGAAAACACTAGAAACTTTTCTAGCGGAAAAATAAAACTAATTTATAACAATTTACCAAATATAAATCCTTAAAAATTTTTATGAACCTTGCATATTCAGTTTAACTATATCCTTGTTTTTTAATTTGTTTTTCTTCCTGTGTCTAGTTGTAACGTCTTTCTTTCTAATTATTGTAATGATTTTAAGAGTCAAATACTTTTTTCTTAACTTATCATTAAAAGTGAAAAGAAATCGTTGATCAGGCTAAGGGAAAAAAAAAATTCGTAAGTATTAAATACAGATAGGTTGAGTTAAATATTATATTGAATGATTTATTTTATGATTAATTATAGTACAAATATGTCTTTTGAAAGTTCTTTTACCAATTTTTTTAATGTTTTATGGATAATAGAGAAAAAAATTGTTTTTCACATCTTAAGGTTTATGTAACATCCCTTACACTAATTCACACTTACATTGAGAGAAAATTTAACTAGTGCTTAGATTAAAGCTTATTGTCATAGTTTTATGGCTTAATTTTTTTTACTAATTCAACCAATATTTTATAAACTTTGAGATCTTGACAAGTTTGATGTACAAGAGCAAATAGTTGTGAAACAGTGAGAGGTGTTTTTCTTTTCTTTTCTTTTTTTTTTTTTTAGGAAAACATAATTATTTTTCCATTTTCCACAGTTTTTCACTAACAAGAAAAAGTTGAAAGTTCTTGTTTTCTTTTTCTCATTGTCAAAGAACCAATGTTTTATACAAAGAAAGGAGAAGTTAAAGAAATGATTATGATGAAAACGATTTGAAGTTAAAGCTCGGAATTTTCATGGAATAGGAGAACTTTTTGAATTCTAAATAAATTTTAGATAATAAATTTTTTATTTTAAATAAATTTTAGATATTTTTTATTTTAAATAAATTTTAGATAATAATTATTTCGTTGTTGAAGTTTTTATCTTTTATGATTTATTTCATTAGTTATTACTTAAAACTTTAAGTTAATATAATAATAGATTAGACATTCTTATTTATGAGTTTCCATGACTATTTTCCTCCATTTTTAACACTGATGTCTTCCCTACAAGTTTAACTATTTTTATTTTGCAAAATATTTTTAAATCCTTTTATTGATTCGCTCCATAGATGGCACGATTATAAAGCAAGAATTTCCAACAAAGAAGTTGGAAATGAGCCATTATTTATTTTTTAACGATTTTTAATCCAGATCGATCAGCTTAAAATCTCTACAAAAAAATAAAATTAATATTAAGCTTTAAATACTTTTTGTTTTTTTTCTTTTGGTGCCAAATATGTTCATCATTGGTCAATTTCTCTGCAAAAGAATTTGGGCCAAGTTTTGCTAAACAAAGATATGTCATGTTGAGCTGATTTTAGACAGACCTGATAGTGGGCCTAGTATGGGGAAGCCTATAAGCTATTTCAAAGTAGCTGGCCCTAGAACTGCTGTAGGCTCTTCAACTGCATAAAGCCATAATCAAATATGATCCAAAAACAAAGTAGGATATGCCACATCAGTATAATTTGATTGAAAGTCCCGAATCCCAGTTTTCTTTGTTCATTATTGTTGAGATGTTGCATTATTGAAAATTAACAACTCTATTATTGTCGGAAAGAAGAGGTAGGGGTTTTGTTTCAAAGTGGAAAACACAGACAGAGGGACAAAATCCTGAAGTACTATGAGTTGGAAAATTAAGCTTAAGTTGGCTTTCTACTTGAACATGGTCCCATAAAAACAAAAGGCGTAAACTGGTCGTTGTCAATTCTATAGAAAAAGGAGACTAAAGCTTAAACATGTAGAAGGTATGGGCCAGCATCAAACACTCTTTAAATAAACACTGAACAAAAGCAGATCCACATTTTTTTATAACACAACCGGGAAAAAGGTGCAAAAGGGAGGGTGCTTGTGATATGTAACAAGTTGGAGGGGGCAAGTACCATCAATATACAAGTTTAAGATACACAAACCTAAAAAGATGAACCCAATATTAATATATATACCCACATATTTTTTTTCATTGTTTATGTACTTAGAATGTATATGGGTTTGATGGGCAAGAGACACCTATATATGTGAACCCTCAAGCCATGGCTTCATGAAAAAGGTGAGGCTTTTGTGGGGGCACAAGAGGGTAAAAGCTGAAATGTTTGTGAAATGTAAAGATGATACGCTTTAGACTTTGAGGTGGTGAGAATGGAGAAAAAAGATAGAAAAAGAAGAGCATGCATCTTAGACATAACATGCAGAGCACTAGTCTAAAATCCTTAAAGTCACTAATTATTGTACGCCTTTCAATGGATTCCTCCAAAACCATAACCTAACTCAAGGTAGCATGCTAACTCCCAAGATTCTGTGGCCCCAAAATCCCAAACCTTCATTATTTGTTAAACTCCTAAAGATTATACATATATCATGCATGCGTGTTTCCTTGTTTCCACGTCAGTTTTATCTTTGACCCATGTAAGAAAAGGAAATTACCATCATTATGTTGGGTTAAACTACTTTATAAACGATATTCAATGTTGTCAAAATACAAGGTTCTATTAGTAATAAGTAATAGCATTCCCTGGTTTCAGAGGTTTTGCAGTTAGCTAGCTGCCAACACAAACAATTATGCACCTTATCTCTGCTCAAATTGGGACCAGAACCACCTGTAGGGAAAGCTCTTCCTGAACTAAGTTGATAAGATTCAAGATTCTCAAGTTCATTATAGAATATTAGTTATTTTAAAATTAAAAATAAAGTATTTCTTTTCTTTAAACTTAGTAATATCTTAAAACCATCCGAGTAAACAGCGAAAATGATAAAACTTGGGACGAAGCTATATATGGACGAATGTGAAATATGAACATATATTCCATGGTTAATAACGGAAGCCCACTGATAACTTTCTGAAATTTACAACTTTTGTGTCTCCTCTTTAAGGTTGAAAAAGGAAATAAAATTTTTTGAGGAGTTGATGGATGATATACATACATGAGACGAAAACCATGTCAATCAATTACTCTCTCTATATATATATTATATAGATATAGTTCATACAAATATGGATGGATGGAAAGCCACAAGCTATTGTTTGGTAAACAAAAAATCAATCATAAAATGTTAACAAAAAATAATTTACTTAGTTCCTTTTTAACACAAGCAAACGCCCATGAATCCCGGTGTCTAACCAAACTTATATATTTAACCAAAAGAACAAAAAAGGAAGTAAATAAATAAAGCCCGATAATTATAACACTGAAAGAAAACTCCATCATCCTTGCGCACGTGCCAAAAAAACCAAGCACACGTGCGAGGTATTCACCCACGTCAAAGCCAGCCACATGATACGATTGCGACACGATCATCGTCTCGTCGTGAGTTTACGTTAAGGCCTCCATGCACTGGCCCACACCACCGGAGTTTCCTTCCACGAAAGGAATATTCCGGTGTCGGAGCACGGTACCATCGACCAACCCTCCTTGTACCTCCTCAACAGCGCCCTAACGTCGTCGCAAACCTCTTCGCTGAACGGCACCGCGCTTAGTCCTCCCCTATGCAGCCTCGTCCCCCACCGCGCCGCCGTCTCCCGACGCTCCAGGGAATCCGCTGGCGAGCATGCCACCAGGTCCACCACCGCCCTCCCTGCCGCGCGCTCCAGCATCAGCCTCTCGTTGCACGTCTTCGCAAAACTCTCGTCCAGCGCCTCGAAGTAAACCCTAAACCACCTCAAACACTCCTCGAAACCTCTCACGAACTCGTAGCCCTCGATTCCCACGTCCAAATCCGCCTCCTCCTCCACCACCGTCACGATCCTGGGCTGCAACCCTTGCAACGACGATATCAACGCGTCGCGGGCGTTCCCCGCCGCGGAAACCGAATGCAGCGCGTTCACGCAGTTGATGGCCAGGGCCTCGTCGTCTTTGAGGTTGAGCTCAGAGAAATTGAGGTCGGAGAGATCGCCGGCGTGATGAACGACGTTGAACTTGAAGGGAACGCCCATGAGCCGCGCGAACTTCTCCATTCTTGTTCCGATTTCCTTCATGACGCGCTGCACGGAGTTACCGGTTCTCCCGGTGACGACGGTGGTTAACCTGAGGTGCGGAGTTTCGTCGGTTCGAGTTGCCAATGCTTCTAGAAGGGTTGGCCATTGGGTGCAATAGGTGTTGCTGATGTCCAGTATGTGCAATTTGGGGTTTCCTTCTAAGGCTTCCAAGATGGCGCCGTTGGACGCCACGTGTCCGAAAGTTGTCCAGGGGCTGACTTCTTGGAATTTCAATACCGTCTTCCTCGTTGACTCGAAGGAGCATGTTTTCTCCGACGCCGAGGCTAAGGTTCGGTAGGTTCGGTCTCCCGCGTCGGTGACGCGGCTGAACAGGGCTTGGAGGAAATACGCGGCGAGCTTTTGATCGGTGTCGCCGTATGGAGAGCTGAGTTCGTTGAGCATCCAGAGGAGGTGGTGGAGGCGCGTGCTGTTGTTGTCGGCGAAGGCGCGTGCTGTTTGGAGGAGGAGGTTGTGGGACCAGTTGGGGGAGAATTGGAAGTTGAAGTCGGGGAGGGGAGGGGTGGGGGAGAAGGAGTAGGAGTAATCCGTGTTGGTGGTGGTGCTGAAGGTATTGGCTGTAGTGGTGGTGGTGGTGGCGGCGGATACATTGCTGTATGGGTAGTAGTGTTTGGAAGAAGACGAGGATAAGTCTTCTTCATCCATGTAAAAGTTGAAGCATTCTTCGTCTTCTTGGTGGGAGTAATGGTAGTAGTTTTGTCGGGAGGATCTGGAACTGCTAGAAGTTCTGCTGGTGGTGGAGTTGAGGGATGGATCGGGTTGTTGCTGTTGAAAGCTTACTAGCCTAAACAAGGTATCCATTTATCCCACATCAATAAACAATGTGACTCTCTTGGGTACCTCAGCTTAGCTGCTTCTCTGCACCACCAGACCAAACGTGTTTTTAACAGTGGGAATTGGGGCACTGTTGGGGAATGATTGGGGGAAGAACTTGGTCAAATTTCCATAGATTCTACTTACCTTACAAACTAGGTTAATTTTCCTAAATATATATAAAAAAAACACATAGTGGAGCTCAAGGGCTTTAGGTGTCACCAACCTAATATAGAAACAAAGTTATATTAAACCACATCACTTATTGATATAACAAGTTAATAAATTACATATTTGATTACTAAAAAACATTTTTAATACATATTTTATGTATATTTAAATTTGATGGCGGATAATTTGAATTGTGTGTGGAAGGTTATTGTTTTTATCGGAGTATATTGAAAATGGGAGGGGAGGGGAGATTGAGTGAGATGAGTTTTGTTGGTGAGAGTAGCTTGAAAATCTAGTAGGGTCATGAGCTAGCTAGGTGATGCTTAGAATAGAATTCTCTCTGACAAAAGATGGAAAAATAAGAAAGTGTGAGAAAAAGCAAGGAAGGAAGAGATAGTGGGCTAGCTTTTCATTCTTTAGAGAGAGAAAAATAAAAAAAATAATTAATTAATGAGGCACGTAAAAAGAAAATAGAGAGAGAAAGAGAGTTTAGAAGTATTGGATGAGTGGGAGCAGGCGTGCCCAACTGCCAATTGGGGTTTGAGAGGTAGAGAGGAGATAGAGAGAGAAAGAGAGAGAGAGTAGTAAAAGCTGCCGGCGTGAGTCATCATCATCAAACCCACTATCATCCCGTAGCAGTAGCACAACCCACTCACGTTCCCTGCCTCCTAATCACTCTCCAAACTCTGCCAAGTTTCCAATCCACTTTTCTCTTTCTATTTTATTACTAACACAACACATCAACCATTTCATGTTCTACCATCCAAACTGATAAACTTTTTATTCAGTCATTTTTTATAACATATAATATCACTATAAATATCTATTATAATGGACTACAATATTAACATACAAAATTACTATTTATTTTATATTTCTATTTCACTTAATTAACGTTTTACAAAGTTAGTTGTGTGATATAGTAATGTCAAACAGACATTGATATTTTAAAGACTAGTTAATGTTTACTTTCAGAAAAGCCTATAGATAATGATAGTGTTGTGTCATACTAATACAAAGTGTTCCCCTTCTCCAAATTCTAGGGTGGCATGCCTTGCTTTTTCTTCTCCACACAATGCACTGTTTAGCACCTCAATCCTCGGCCAACTCCAAGACCCTATGATTTCTTTGCATTTTGAATACCAAAGCAATCCCATCCAAGATAATCTCGAAATGTTTGTATCCCACTTAAACCTCCTCCATCTGTTTTACATTTATCTATTTTCCCGCAAATCTAAAACCCATTGCTCATCATCACATACAACATCTACCAAAAATCTATGCTTCATTCAACGTCCCCCTAAAAGTACGTAAACCCCCCCACCTCACCCCACCTTACCTTTGCTAGACTATAAATATCCAATCCCGTCACATCTACAAAATTGACGTCCCAATTCTTTTGGAGTCTAATTAGATTTTCTTAATGACGCATTTAAGTGACGCGGATTGATTATTAAGGTTAGGAGATGTTGGTTGGAAATGTTAAGGACTTGTTTGTTTGCCATCATCAATGATTGGGCAAAATCCATGTTTGAACTCTTTGTCCCCATGTCTTCAAGTGGGCCTAGCAGTTGAATCCACATTTTTAATTTACATCAAGTCACATTGATCCCAGACAGGATGAGACACCTTACTACGGCCATACTGAAACTCATGGCCTTTCTTTCATCTTGCTTTTCCTGTTCTGCTTTTTCCTTCTTCTCTTTTCTTGCTTCCCCTGTTTTGTGGGGATGGTGGGTGAGACTGAAAGGGATCCATACTTTGCTTCCATCTTTCAACTAAGCACTGAATAATTACTTCCCCAACAATATTTTTAAGGTTCAGAGTTTAGTATGTATGTAGGGTCGCTGTAATTGTTATAAAATAAAAATAATTATTTTAATGATTGATAACACCGTTAAATTTTTGTTTTAATCTCGGATTTTAAGTGATAGATAATGTGCTGAAACATATAATTTTTTTTACTCTTGTTTCAATTAATAAATTAATTTAAAAAATGAGACATGGACGTTCACAGCTTTGGTTACTTTACTTTTTCTTTTCTTCGTTTAGGTGAGCCGTGAGCCTCATCCTATTTTATTATAGAAGAAAGGGTATATAGTTGAAGTGTCAATGGCTCACATCCTTAAAATAATAGTATTTGGTATACTTTCATATATGGAGCGTAATATATACGAACACGTTTATCTCACTACGATCAATGTGATGATGTAACATCTTAAAAAATCCTCACATGAACATAATCTCATGTAATAAGAGTTTGCTGTTATGGTTTGTTTTGTTTCGCATGTTGTCTCCCAGTAGAAGTTCAATGCTATGAAACTAAAACAATGCCAAATATGAGCATGAAAAATGAGTTGACGTAGAAAAGTAGATAGCATATAGTAAAAATGTATTTGGGTTGTAACTGTAACGCTAAGGAAAAGGTAACTAGGGTAGCTGAATGGAAGACAAGGTTGCCGGAATCTAGTATTCACGCCAGACAAGGTGGCAGGAATGGAAGGGAAAAATTCCCTGGAGGCATAAATCGATTGGATTGGTAACGCCCCAGAAAGCGAGGAGCAGACTTCTGCGGTTAAAAGATTTGCATACTGGTAAACTTTAATCTCTGCTATTCAAACAAAATAAAGTTGAAAGTTTTCCAATACTATTTGCGAAGCCACTCATCAATTATATTCAGAACCAAATTATTAAATTCTGACACGCCAGCAACATAACATGATTGCAACCTGCGCAGGGTCAGAGAGATGGAGAACACACTTTGGACAAAATGATTCACGTATACCCATTACATTACATTCTCCTTTATTATTTATTTTAACATAAATACTCATACATTAAAGATAATATTAAAAGAAACCTAGAACCCTTTTTCTCTACAAAATGGTGAGAAAATAATCTTTAAATTGATGATTCTCCCTTTTAATTTGATCCGTCGTACTAGAGTCAACATAAGCATATTCCGCTTTCAGCATTCCTAGTTTCGAAGCACTTGCCACCACACCATCACCCATGCACACAGTCTCAGACGTTCCAACACCGGTGTTAGAATACCGTTGAACCAAGCCTGTCCTCATTTCTACACCGTTAATAAAAACAATGCTATTATAGAAGAAAGCAAAGATATGTCTACCTTGCATTGTTCTTCGCTTCTTCCTATTTGTTTTCCTGTAGATTTGGAAAAATTAGAGATGATAAAGTTATATATCTATTGTCCTGCTGCTGCAATACAGAATGACATGTAGAGAACACAAATAGGAACGTGGCACCATCGATAATGAATAACTCGAAAGCCATTAGTTGTTCCACCAAGCTAGCATTATGGTTTATTAAGTTAGGAAGAAGTTATTTACAATTTATTTTATGATATAAATACTAAATATTTGACAAAATTAAACTTCTCTGCTAATCTAAAAAAGTAAAAATGTGTATAATTTAAAAAAATCAGTAATTATTATTAAAATTCATTTAAATATTAAAAATTAAAGTACGTTTTAAATTGAAAGTTTCATTTCATTTTTGGGTGTTTTAATAGGTTATATATGCAATATTATTATTAACTTCCTTCTTAGAGTTTTGAAGAACGAAATCCTTCAAATTTTAAGTTAAAGAAAAATCTTATTTACATTTAAATTTCTTAAAGAAATATTTTAAAAGAATAAAATACAGCTTGAATAAAAACTACAACTTTAAAGTTAGTTATATATAAATATGAAAATTGGTCATCACAAAAACAAAATAGATCACACATACATACGTACCTAGATATATATATATAATTAAAAAGTCCTATTAAATTTTACTTGGAAATCTTTTTATTACACTTACTATTTTAAATACCCTTTGTTTCAGTTAAAGTCACCGTTATGAATTAAGGATACAATATACAATATTCAATATTCAATATTGGTTAACTTATTTTTTTTTTTAGTTTGTCTGCTGTTCCATTTAGATGGTGAGATATTTGTGTTATTCTCTACTTCTTATGCTATTTGTGAATATGACATCCTCATTTTTCAAGAAATACTCTAATTAATACTTATTATTAAAAAAATTGCTTTTAGCTAGTTTCTCTTATTATGTGATTATGAGTATCTTGAGCAAATGATAAAGTAACATACACAACGCCACATGCTTCTCTAATAGAAGTTGATATTAATCAACTATTATTTAAATATTCCACCATAAATATTATATAAGTCTATATCACATTCAACAATATACAATCCTTAATTTTGAGCTAAAAATGAAGAATACTAAATAAAAATGAAAAGAATAAGAATACTAAATAAAAATGAAAAGTATGAAGTAATAGCTTGATACCAATTAGAAGTACATAAGATAAAAAGATAATATATAACCCATCATCAGCCTCAAGCAATAAAACAAAGAAGTTAGAATAATAGGTTACTAAAGTATCTTGGACTATACAAGTCTTCCCACCTCAAATAATTATAATGAAAAGAATAAAGTATTAGACAATATACACAATCTTCAATCTTTAAATGTATTTTCAGATTGGTTGATATTAAAGCAAAGTTGTGTGTAATTATCGTATGATTTAATTGAGTATTAAACCATTTCAAGTAGTTACTATATTACTTCGCAAAAAATAAATAGATTTGTTTATGATTTTTGTTGAATTCTTTCCTAGTTTGATAGATTTCATTTTATATTGACTAGAGAGATTCTCAAAGTGAAGAATGAAGGGTTGACCCCACCCATCCACCACTCTTAAATTACTGAACCAAAATTCTTATTAGACAATTGAAATGAGTATACTTATTTTTTTTTGCTTAATGCAACAACTAACCAACATATCATAATTAATCCATTACGATAAATTAGATCAATTTTATAGTTTCTTTTATAAGAGTAGGGATGAAAATAAATTTGTCTCATAGTCTGAACTTGTCTTGATTGTGATAAATTTTTCATATTAACTAGTTATGGATACGAGTATGATTAATATCTATTTTTTAAATTAAGTATGAAGATAAGGATGAATTTATATATATTGGTCTCATTCCGTACTTATACCTATCTCATTTTAAATTATTAAAATATTAATAGTTTGTTAGATAATCCAAAAAATTTATTTTCACTATTATCTCTACTTTTTACTTTTATTTCATTTGAAAAACCCTTACTTTTTTCATTCATCATATAATTTTTCGTTTTTAATAAAATTCACTTACATATGTAAAATAGTTTTCCTATCACAATCTTGATCACACATTTTTTTCTTGTTATTTGGTTCAAATGATATATTGCATTTAAGAAAATACAAATCTCAATTTTATTAAATCAAATAGTTCTTAAAGCACACATTTCATTATTTTCATTCCTTTCTAATATTTTTATTTATTATTTTTTTTTTCACACATAAGAATATTTGACTCTCAATTTTAAGTTTTCAACAAATATTTGGAATGTGTGTTATTTTGACATTAAATCCTTAATAATTTTATTATTCTTTTGATGTGATTCTTAGTCTTTTGTAAAAATATTATTTAATTATTTAAAAGAGTTAAAAATGTATACGAATCTTGATATAAGTGTAGCCATTACTCGATAGAGATGAAGATAAAAAAAATTATAATTATTAATTACGATGATAGAAAAAATAAACTTTTATTTCAAATATAGAAATAATCAAACTCACACTTGTGTTTCTCATTACTAACCTTGATGAAGATTACTATCTTTCAACTCTACATTTTTATGTTTATAAATCAATATCATCATATGATACTATTTTTATACCATTTTTTTTCTCTCTAATATTATCTTTATATTAGATTATATCGTCAAACATATTTATATTTTTCTACCTTCTGTTTTCTTTTACAGGATGTCAAAGATAATAGTGGATATCTATGTATCTTTATCCATACAACAAATGTGGTAGTTATGTATAAGAAAAAGTGAGTTACTAAAAAGAAAAGGCTTTTGATAAAGCTCACCTACATTTTGCAATCACTAATCATATATACTTAAAATTAACATTTTGAGAATAATAAAATTAGACAGAGCAATTAGCCACCTCGTACTTAAATAATGAAATAATTAATGATTTAAGTAGTTGCTAAAAGGTGTCATAATAATAGTTTGTTAATAGAATCTATAATTGGGTTGAAAATAGCATAAGTGATTTTAAACCCGGGGCCACACGTTGAATTCTTAACTGATAAAAGAACTATAACCTTTGCCCAACAAAATATTAGTTATTGCAAACATTAATGTTTGAGGTGAACATTCTTAGCATAGTACCTCATACTAATAATAAAAATGGCTGATATACACTATTAATGTTTTAAATGTTACCGTATAAATGTTATCAATTATATTTTAATTTCTATTAGATAAGTCAATAAGTACACAAATAAAAAATTGAACACTCAGTTGTAATGAATAAACATGTTGATGATTCTCATCCAATGCAGTTAGGAATCCTTTCCACTGGTGAATAACTGCATCATATATCTTTGAAGTTTATATGACCTGCAGACTTGTATAAAGTGAAAATTGGAAATCATTAATGGGTGGCCCATGGTAGCAACACCCTTCCAGAGTGAAATAATTTATAGTTGGTCTTGAAAAGGCTTTCGTCATTTTGATCACTTCCTTTAGTTGTACTAGCAGGATCACCACCTTGAATTATAAAGTTGCTGCATAAAATTGATGATCAGATATCAGCAAATGAGTCTAGATTTATTGTAGGGAGAATAGAATAAGCAAGATTATGATCCACACCTGTACCCAAGGTTCCCATCATAATATGTTCCACAGAAAGAAACTCCATTATTGTGTCACAAAATGTGATAAAGTTCTATCCTTTGACGTGTCCCTGCATCGCACTGCAGATGAGAGTTCACATCACCGTGTCCATGTGTTTAGTGCAACACTCATATCGAATTCAACTTTTAATATCTGGAATTGTTTAAGTGAAAACTGGAAAGCGACATTAGTGCATATGAAAACAGCATTTTTCCTGAATTAGAGGATTTCTAAAAGGAATTTGATAGGACTTTATTGGTTTCATTTTAAAATTTTGTTTGAATTAGGTGTGGTGGGATTTGGGTTCTCCTATATAATTTTTATAATATTTAAACACTCATTTGTATATAAGTATTTGATATTTATGATTCATTTATCTTCCTTTACACCAGTATGAACTTCGAAATAATTCAAATGCAGTGGCACTGTTAAAAAAATTCATCGTTGGGCTTTTCCTGCAATTTTTTTTTTTTTTTGTAGAACTTTACAAAATTGACAATAAAATTTGTAAGAAATGTTTACAAATTTTATAGAAAAATCGTTGGAAAATATATTCACGAAATATATATTTTTTTAATAATATAACCCTAATTATATCAACGAATTTACAAGTTCTTGAATAGAGAAAACAAGTCCCAGAAGAGTTTTGCCTTTTAAGTAGATCAACACACCCGAAATCAAAGTTAAACAGGAAGATTAAGAACGTAAACCTTTATAATTGTCATTATGTTCAAAATGATTTTTTATTTAATTAGCCTAATTTTCGAACTACATCCACAAAAATATATATACTTGCCAATCTTTTTAGGATCTTTAAGTTGAAAAAAATAGGAATATAGAACCCAACCTTTCAACCAATTTAGAGTTGGTAACCAAATCACAGTTGTGACTTGTGCGAATGAATAGTTAATGTCTGAATTTAATTTATTGAAATTAAAATACACATTCAATCAACTAAAATTGGTGGTAAATTGTACAAATGTGTGGGTTTTTTCCCCATTCAAGATCAATTGTTTTATTCATTTTACTTGAAACAAGGCATTTCTAGTAATACATTGAATGCGAAAGTAACACATTCTCAGATAATATATTTTGACTTGGAATAATGAACTTTATATTTGACTAACTCTCGGATCGAAAATTTGTTTAATTAGTCTCATAAGAGTATTTCAAGATCCCAAACTAAAAAACCTAATTACGGTAGTTAGAATTGATGTTAATTCTAATACGTATTCGTACGTAAAAAAAAACTTTAATAATTACATTTTATATCGCTTATAACTAATTTGTTTCTTTAGTTGTTTTAAATAGGAAACCAAACATTATGAGCACAATCCTTTTTTTTTTTCCTTGAAAATTCCTTTCAATGTAAATGTTGAAAATCCTACTTTTTTTATAATAAGATTTTTTAATAATTTATAAATAAATACAAAATTTATTTTACAAACTAATTTATAAAATTAAGTTAGATTTAAATTCTACTTCTTAATAGTAAATTTAGATTTAATATATATTTATATTAAACTTTATTTAAGTAGATATATCTTTCCAAACTTTATTTATATTTTAATATAAGACATTTTTTAATATACTTTGTGACGTTCACGACGTACAGATAACATATAATAGCTTAATATAATTTTTCTTAATTAAATTTGACTTTTAACTCAACTCAACTTAATTCTAGTGAATGTGAAACTTGATTCTTTTTCAAATACGTTTTTGACTTTTGACTATGTTTAATATTATGTTTAATATAATTGTTTGATGTTAAAAGATTGTAAAAATCAAATATTTTAAATTGATATTAATTTAGTTCTTTCACGATATGTTATAACATAATTCACACAGAACATTATCAAGATCATTCTTCATGGATTTGAGTTTTTTTATGTTTATAAAATGTAAATTTATTGTTATTAGATATAAAAATAATAAATCATAAATTAAAAACTACATTACCATTTAAGGTTTTTATTGAGTTAAATTTTGTGTTTTTTTACGTCATGATGTCATTATTTTTTTATTAACATGAAATCTATTTTTTTATTAAAAAGTATATATATATATATATATATATATTTATTTAAATATATATATTTAAATACATATTGATTGAATTTGACTATTTGGTTAAGAAAATGTGTGTCTTATACTATGATATTTTGATATTTAATAAATTTTTACGCACACTTAATAATTACTATTTTACTCTTTATCTTTTTTTTTTATACAAATACGATTGGAGATGAAGTATTTTAATAGTTTATAAATGAGTTCAAACTTTACTAGCCGGTTTTGTAAGGTTGAGTTAGACTTAAAGTCTATTTCTGATAAATACAAAAGTTTATTCTAATAATGCTTATACTAATCTTAAAAGTGAGTTGTCAAATTGTTGGTAGAGTTGTTAAAACTTTATTTCTCCTTGTATCAATCACTGGTTTGAAACATAGTCCACGATAGTAGTTTGATGATTTCTTATGGAATACGAGTTTAAGAGAAACAATTATGATAATTGTGTCGGAATATATGTTTATCTTAACAAACATGTTTGAAAAAAGTTATTGAGAGGTTATGATGCATAAGTGCAAACATGAAGGTACGCTTTTGGATCATCAGACAAAGTTCTCAATTACCCAAGCTCATAGCTATAAGAAAGAGAGGAGGAGAAAAAGACATTTTATATTCTATCAAAATAAAAAATATCATGTATGAGATAGTGTGTAAAAAAGTAAATTTGACTTATTATTAACGTGGTTAACTAGTTCATGATAAACCATAAACGAACTTATTAGAAAGTTATTTTTAAATTTAGTCATGAGAGCTAGACATAATTCTTAGTGAAAGAGTATTTGAATTGTTATTTGAAAAAGCAATTGACATTATTAAAAAAATCAAAAGTGACCTATGGAAAAAAAAAAAAAGTGTCAATAGTTAGTTAAACTTAATTGTTGCTAAGAATCGAATAATCTTATAAAAACTAATTAGTATATGAATCTATCTAGTTTCTCCTATTTATTTTCAAAATAGTTTTTTGAACTTGAAATTTTAATAAATCGTAACATGGACATAGTTTGATCTTCGCGAAAAAAGCATTTATAAAGCAAAATATAATTATCTTTGTATAAAAAAAAGTTATAATATTAACATTTAAAAACAATTTAGGATTTTTTTTATCAAAATAGTCACATTGGTTAGGAATTTGAACTAAGAAGATGATTTACATATAAGAAGTTTATTAGGACAACCCTCATATGAATTAGAACCGTTTAATGTGGCACAATAGGTATATTTCCAAATGATTGTTTATGCTTTGGTTAGTTATTAAAAATGTTTTCTATTCAACATCACTTTTACAATTATGGCATCATTTAGGCCGTAGGTGCATTATGTGCTGAAATGAAGAACTTTAATCGCTTATATTTTTATTGATGCTTCTTTGACTCGACATGACAATTTTTGTTTTGTTTTGTTTTATAATATGAGTTTAGGTAAAGTCGAAAGGAAATGTGTTGTGAATGAGAAATGGTTTCTAAAGCAAAAAGTCTACACAGCCTAATAGCTAATTAATTGATGTTTACAGTATTTAATATGATAAAATATTATTTTTCTTCATTGATAATAAAAAGTTCAATTTCAATCCTCAAAATATGATAAAGTTCATTTTATTTTTTTTTTTTAAAATAAGTGAGGTTTTACTTTTTATATCATAGTACTATTAGGTCATATAACATGAAAATGATAAGTGGTCGGTTATGAAATGACAATTAGTTAATCACGTCAACCTTTAATATCGGATTTTAAGTCTAAATCTAATTCAATTCCATAAAATTAAAGTTAAATTATCAATTTGGCTCTTTATTCTCTGGGATAAATTTTTTGTTTTTTTTAAATAAAATTCAATTTAGTATTGGTTTTTGTTTTTAAAAGAAGTCAAAATGGTGTTTTTTTAGCGTAAAATTAACTCCATAAATATTTTAAATATATTGTTAATTAAAAGTCATCGCAAAACACTATTTCTTTCTGAAATTTATACTACACATAACAATGACTTTGACTGCTACAATAATTAAAAATAATAACACTAGCTATTTTGTATAAAGCTTTAAGTGCATGTAAAGATGAGGTTGTTATTCACCCAAATGATTAAGCTTCTTAATCCATAGTTTAAAAAAACTAAATATAATAGTATTAGTTGGGTTGCATTTTGGAGATAATGATTTGCATTTTCTTTAGTTTCAACTTGGGCAAGAAGTTTTGCAATTCAATCATGAGAAAATGTTGATTATATCCACCTTTCATCTTCCATCGTGGTCAAGAATACGACAAAGGGGAGAAGAGGAAAATATATTTTAACTTTTTTATGTTTTAATTAGAGTGATAATTACAATTGTCATTGTGTATAGTAAAATATTTAAAGAAAACAATTATTTTGCAATGACTTTAAGAGTCAATATTTAAAATTATTATTCGATTTGATTTTAAGCCGACAGAAGAATTGTTTTAATTTTTTTAAAAATATAAAAATGCTAAATTGAGCTTCTTAAAAAAATCAAACTGACTTGGATTCAAGAGATAAAGATAAAATTGAAAATCTAACATAAAATTAATTTAAAGGGTGAAGGTTGCATCAATGGCACTAGTCACAAAAATGGTTGTATATAATTTAAGAATCTTAACACATTTTTAATTCTATTCAGCTTTTAATTGAGCAGAAAAGTAGTTTTCAAAGGCATAATTTCTTGAAATAAAATATAAGTTGTAGATTCCAAACTGGGCCTAGCGATCCATAGCCACGAGAAAGCCCAATTATGTTGCGCAGAGCCTGCTTTCTGAAGCGATGATGGTGTTCTGTTGTTTTGCCCTGTCCTGTGTTGAACGAAACGTCGAAACCTGAAAGCGAACCATGGCAGAAGTAGAACCCACCAACGGTTACTGCAGCAGCAGTGGCGAAGAAGACGGTGATGCCGCTTGGAAAGCAGCTATACTTTCCATTGCCCAAACCACCACCTACGTCTCTTCCACCACCAAACACAATCACCCAAATGACGACGACGATGATTACAGCAAACCCAAAACACAACAGCTTAAGCACTATCAACTCAAGGTTTCCCTCTCAATTTCTCACTTTTCTGTTTATAGGTTAGTTTCTGTATGAGTATATTGAAGTTGCCAATTAATATTTTTAAAAATTTTAAAAATTTGGAATTTGCTCTTTACTCTAATTAACATATGCCCGAAACATAAAATGTGGTTTTGTTTACCAAGTTGGCATTTTTTTTTTCAAATGGGGTTATGAATAGTTTCATTGGTGTTTCAGTTTCTGAATATGTCTGCTTAGTTGCAGATGCAGCACCTCTTTTTTTTTTTTTTTTTTTTTTTTATTTTTAAAAAAATTTTTTTTTTTTTTTTTTTTTTTTTTTTTTTTTATATTTTTATATTTTTTTTTTTTTTTTTTTTTTTTTTTTTTTTTTTT
>Ga0099824_1001942_pt1 | contig 29958 bp, 17 predicted proteins | sample SiratrowhiteBW_FD_76837 | JGI IMG/M metagenome (GOLD analysis project Ga0099824, IMG submission 76837) | Root nodule microbial communities of legume samples collected from California, USA - Siratro white BW | ecosystem: Host-associated > Plants > Roots > Nodule | place: USA: California... | reverse complement strand
ATTTTATTTGTCGTAAAAATTATTATTTTAAAAAAAAATTAGAAAGTAATATAAAATAAAAAGGAAAAAAATGAAAAGAATAACAAACAAAATGAAAATTTTTGTTATGGTTGTGGAGGTAAAATTCATCGGTTTTATATTTGTGGTACACCAGAATATCTTGATGAATTTTACTAAGAATTATTGAAAAAATATTGGAACAGTGATTTTTATTATTGCCACATGGATGTTATCACCTTAATTTTAGTGATTTTTGTGTTGGTCTACAGAAAAGAAAAAATTAACCTTATTAGTAATGTGGGATATTGACAAATCAAAAGTGATAATAATTTTATAAAATAAAAGGTGATATAGAATTATTAAGAAATAGAACTTTATCATGCTAATTTTTTTTATAAAGATTACAAAAATATTTTACATTTTAATATTATTAAAATGCTATGAAATTTTTCTAAGACCATGAATATTTTACTCATGCCATGATTACATTTTAGTATTTTTTTATATAGTATTTATTATATTGATTGTTTGTAGTATGTATTTGAGTAAATAATTAATATTGACACTAGCTAGTGTAACAACTTACATAATTCTCAAGAATAACAAGAATGAATTTTGACACTAGTCACAAAAATGAAGAAATATGTCAAGTTAATAGTAAAAGAACTCTTACAGATGTCAAGAATATTAATCCAAAAATATATGTCTTGTAGTGAAATAACTCATACAAAATTATAAAGAATAAAATTTTGTTCTCTTATTTGATAATCCAAAAAGTCATTGTTAGTAAAAGATTTTTAGTTCAACAAGAATCTTGTAGTTTACTAAAAGATTTTCAATTCAACAAGAAACTTGTAGTTTATCTTCTTGCAAAATACCATTACCAACTATATATGAAGATAATGTTACAAACAATAGTCTGTTAAAAAATGTCAAATTAAAGAAGATAGAATGAAACATATGTTTCCAAAAAAGTTCTACATATGATCTTCGAAAGATTGATGATATATGCATTTTACAAGTTTTTTAAAGTGAGAATTTACAAAATATTTGTAGAGAGTCATTACTGAAAAAGACTTATGATCAATTGGTATATAAATTTTATTGTCTTAAAGAAGATAACTTGCATAAAAATAATAAATAAATAAGTTTTGTTCTCTTTTTCCCTTTATCATAAGTTTTTCCTTGTGAGTTGTTCTGACAAAGTTTTTAGTATTTCTATACGATAGACGTTAATATATTGAAGAATTATATATACATATATATTATTTAGGTTTTTGTCGTGTGATTTTTTTATAAAATTTAAGACGCCAATTAAGATTGTATCGTTTAAGTTATATATATATATATATATATATTAATGAGGATATTTTATATGTTTCAATAAATTTAATAAGTATATATATAAATATACTGAGAAAGGTATGAAAATAAATAAAAATTAAAAGTTATGAAAATTTATAGCTATTAAGACTACTTAAAGAATAATACATACATATAGTGTTATATATTACAATGGTTAGGAGAGATAATACATCGAGGTTATTTTCTGGAATTTTGAAATCGTAATTACATTGAGTTGTTTTGACAATTGACAATGTTACGATTTATTTTAAAAAAAATTATAGATTATAAAGAAATCGATGGATCTAAAATATAGTATAAATGATAAAATGACACCAAGAAAACTATTATATATAAATCTGTTATATGCATATTAATTATAGATTAATAATAAGATAAAAGGCTGAAGATTCCTATCTGCTAATTAAGTAAATTGAGAAACATACAAAAATATTAAAAATACAGTTTACAGTAAAGTATTTATTTAATAACTTGAATTAATATACTTACCGTCCATATTTTACATTTTTAACCATACTTTTTACCAAAAAAAGTTAGCAATTTATATATAGTTCATTTTAATAAGAAAAATACATAATACTGTACGCAGTTTAATACCATTATACTAATTTCTTTTTAAAAAGTACACGAAGGTGAAAAGTTGCATTAGTAGGGTACTAAAAAATTAATGAGTTGATTTAAATGGTATGAAAACTGAATTAAGTTCAAAATCTCATCTTTTATTTTATTTTATCAAAGTTTCATCTCTATCCTTTATTTTATTTTTATTAAAAAAAATAGAGAAAAAAAGTGTCACCCTTTCTCTAGTTGTTTGTATATAAAGAAAATAGGATTGGGTCGGTGCCGGCCGGTGAACATGTTGGTCAAAGAATGTGGTTTGATTGAAAAGGATGATGGAAAACAAAATTCAATAATAGTATCAATATTTGCCAAAAATTAACTTTTTAATTTATATTAATCAACCCAATTAATTACCCAGAAATGGTTCAACAATATTGATAACTGGGGATGCAGTATTTGTCCTAAGGAGGAATTGCAGCACTCCAAAGTCTTGCATGGTACCCACATGTTCTTCGAATAATCAAAGAAGAGATTGAAATCTACTATTATTTTAGGGTTTATAAATAGCTTTATTGTTCAATAATTTTCTAATGTGTGAAATGTCTCTGCGCAAATTACGACATTCATACAGTATTATATGTCAAAGATGAAAAAGAGGGTCTTTTTGATAAGCAAAAGTAGAAAAACCAAACCTTGTGCTTAACCAGGTCTCACATCCATCCTTATCAAAGCAAGAGAGAGACAAAGGGAGAAGAGAAGACAGATTAATAATCCAATTGGTGAAGGGCAGGAATAATAATGGGTCAAATCAAATCAATTAATTATGGTAATTTGATAAAACCAATTCACACCATTGTAGTGTTATTTCAATTTCAAAGACAGAATTTGAGGTTGTTGAACAGTGAATTAGTGAGGTCCCTGTTGTCTACCTCCAAGTTTGTTTTTGAATTGATGAATTGATACCGAGAAGTCCTTTTCAGTTGATGAACAAAGCAGAAGACCCCACCATGATTAATTTTTGATTTTATGGAAAACTTTGGTGCAAAATGCATTGGTGAAGCATATGGAAGGGACCCATGAACAAAGAAAAAGGCCAAATTTCTAGAATGAAAGAAAGTGCAAAAGCTCTTCTCCCAAGTGGGCGACCGTTGGTATCATGCGAAGAAACTCCAATGTTCTAGACTCACATAATCATCAATGCATGTCTCGCATAGCATAGCATTTTTTATGATCAAATTTGATTTTTTTTGACACAGAGAGAAACACCAACAATGTTAGATGTTGCTTCAGTTGATTATTATGCAGAGCTGAAGCCTAAAGTATGAGGCTTTTCAGGGTAATAACATTAAACTCTTAACTTGAACTTAGAGAAAAGATGAACAGTGAAGAAACAGAAGATGACAGAATTGGTGAGTGAAAGTCGTAGGTGGGGACAGTGTGAGTGAGAAAGAGAAGTGTGGAGCAGAAAAAGGAAGAAAAAAGTCATAAGCAGCATACCCCACTTCCAACTGCAAAATGCATACAAATCTTCTCTCATTGGTCTGTCTGAGGGGCTGCTGCTACATCTCTTCCATTTCTATACCTTATCCTTTCCCTCTCCATCCCCACAAAATATCTATTCCAACAATTACAATAAATGTTTGTGTGTGCGTATACCACCATATTTATATACTCATAACATACACACTACAAAATCATAGACCAATACACAAGTTTCCCAGTCACAAAACCTAAAGATTTTTATTTTCTTCACTGTTCACACTGTTTCCTCCTTTTCCTTTCACATTATCCTTCCCTTTTTCTAGACAAGCTTGCTTTTTTCTCTTCTCATCTCCATCACGGTGGGTGTTCTTCATCCTGGATCAGAGCCACAGAGATAGCACATTCCGCTTTGACTTTGGAGGCTGACTAACTCTCTGAGGACCCAAGGCAGGTATGTGAATGAAGCCACAACAACTTGACCTTCTTCTGTGTTTTTAACCAAAACAAAGTCTTTCTCTTTGTTTTAGTTTCTTTTGTTTCATGTTTGTCTCTGAATTTCTGTTTTTGTGTTGCGGTTTTGCTTTCACTGTTTCTCTTCCTTGGATTCCTGTGGAGTTTTTTTTATGCCGAAATAAGGAGAGAATCTGGTCAAATCTGGCACTGTTTATTCTTATTGATGGTTTTTAAATTTTGGCCGGTTCTGGGTGTTTTAGTATTTCCCTAGAAAGTGGAAAGTTTCAATTTTGAAGCTGGAGTTCTGGTTCTTGGGAATTCGTTTTGTTGTACTAGGGTTGTGTGGATCTTGATTCTGAATTCCGTGTTTGTCTGCTCTTGGGTGTTAAAGTTGGGTTTGAACTGGGGTTGCTGTTTCTGAATTGACCTCTCTACCGTGCTTAAGAACTCACACCACAACGCTCAAGACTAATTCAAATTGAAGCTTCCTACTTCTCTTTCACATTTGGGCCTTTCTTTGCTTTCTTTTTGTATGTGCTCCACATACTACAAAATCTCTGTCTATTTTGGATCTGCTTAAAAAGTTGTAACTGGTTACTTTTTTCAAGAGAGTTTAGCTGTCTTGGTCATGGAATAGTGATTTTTGTGTTCTTCCTGGTTTTGCTAATTCTGTCTAATTCCTGGTTGAGTATTGGATTTAAGTTCAAATATTCACTTGTGGTGTTATTTTTGAAGTTTTTGCTTAACATAGGGTGACTTGATTTGTAGGAGTTTTTTGTGTTTTGTCAGGTTCCACCAAATCACTGATATCATGGAATCCCCACAGTCTGTTGTGTCACCATTCAAGAACTCTGTCTTGGGTGAAGCTGAGAAGTATAAGTCTGTTATTTACACGCAAAGCTCGGGTCCTTTCTCCAAGGACATTGAAGTCAATGGAAAGGAAGCTGTCAGGTCTAATTCAGAGGACTTCATTGGTGCTGTTGATGTTTACATTCATCAGGCCAGGGACATTCATAACATCTGCATATACCACAAGCAAGATGTCTATGCTAAAATCAGCTTGACTAGTAATCCTGAGATCACAGTCTCTACCAAGACTATCAATGGAGGAGGAAGGAACCCTGTCTTCAATGAGAATCTTCGCCTAAGCGTTAGGACAGTTGATTCTGCTGTCAAATGTGAAATCTGGATGCTGAGCAGGGTGAAGAATTATCTTGAAGATCAGTTGCTTGGCTTTGCTTTGGTGCCTTTGTCAGAAGTGCTGATGAAGGAAGGCAAACTAGAGAAAGAGTTCTCTCTTTCCTCAACTGATCTATTCCATTCACCAGCTGGTTTTGTGCAACTGTCTCTCGCATACACTGGCACTTCCCCTGATGTTATTGCAATTTCTGCAATGCCTACTGAGAAGGACTCCGAATCTTGCGAATCACTGGTCAGAGATTTGGACAAAATTGAATTCCCGGATCCAAAAATTGCAAATGAAGACCACCTGATGGTGTCAGAATACTTTGGTATTCCATGTGAGGAGAGGCAGTGTTCTGGTAGCTTGACCACTACTGATACTGAAAATCTGACTTCTGAAGCAGGCGTTCAGCTTGTGGAGAGCTTCTCAGCATGCAGTGTGGAGTCTGCACAACCTCCTAAGGTTGATTCTCCACCTACCAGTGTGTCAACAGATGGAGTTTCATCTCCTTCAGTGGCTGCAAGCTCAGACTCATCAGATGCTGCTGCTGCTGCTTCCAAGTCTCCCAATCAGGAACAAGTTTCCACCAACAAAGAGAAAAATGGGGAGGTCAAAAATGGTGACACTGATTCCTCAAATGGGGTGTTGAATGAGGCATTCCCTAAGCCTGTTGTGAGTGTTAACATCGAGCCTGAGTCAAAGGTGGTGCAGCAGGACATAGTAGACATGTACATGAAAAGCATGCAGCAATTCACAGAGTCTTTGGCGAAAATGAAGCTTCCTATGGACTTTGAAAGTGGACCAACTAGTTCAGGAAACTCAAGCTCCGAACAGAAGATACAGACACCAAAGAGCTCTAACTCCCGTGTGTTTTATGGCAGCAGGGCTTTCTTCTGAACTTTTGGTTTGCTTTGGTTCATGGAATATTTTCAGGTGACTTAGATTTTAGAATGAAAAAAAAAAAGAAAAAAAACTGATATGAAATAATGCAGTGTCCAGTGGGATTCTCAGCTTCTGTACTTGTCGATCTGTTATAGGCAACAGGGAATCTTAACTTTGTACTCTCACAAGCCTGGTCCTATCTTAACTGCTACATGAACTTTTTCTGTCTTAGTCTTTATTTTCTTGTGTTTCTTTTTGTTTTGGATGTCAACGTTTGTGAAAGCGGTTTCATCTACCAAAAGGTTCATGCTGTGTATAATCACGAGTGGTAACATAACATGGTCCCACGTTCACATGGCCAATACAAAATCATCTATGATTTTGCTTTCCTCTATTTCACACGATCACAATCATCATCCTTCTCTTTCTCTTTTTCATAAATACACATCCTTCTTTGGCCCTTAAGCCTACACTTTGTATCCAAGTTCAACAACTTTGGATTCTTCCAATGATGGTGTTTGTTGAGGAAAAGTGAATACTCCTAAAATGTCAAGTATGGTAGAAATTCAGGTTCAGCAAAATATAATCTGATACCGAAGCTTTTTGGTTTTTGTGTCTTCTAGAGTGCCAAGAATTTAGTAATTTCATGATTTTTCATATGACTATACCATGTGAAGATTTTGTGTTTTTATTTTTTTCCTTAAAATAGTATAAATTTTAATACAGTGTAACCTTGTTAATATAGTTTTCACCTGATATGATCATAAGAAAATTTAACATGAGAAACTCTATTCTCAGTTTTTGCAAGTTCAGCTTACTCCATCACCTTCATAAACTTGTAATGCTAGTTTTCAGACTCTATCCAAATAAATGATCCAGTATGAACATTGTAAAAGTAGTAATAATGATATAATAATAATATTCGTGATGATAAATGAGCAATAATAACAATAATAATAGTCTTAATGAAAACTGAAATAATGATCCGTGTTATGAAAAATATTATAGAAAAAATAGTTTTATTCATAAATTTAAGTGCACGTAACTATTAGATAAAGAAAAACCTATAAAAGATATGATCACTAATCCAATATTAAGAAACTGATTTAATACTCCTACATAAGGTGTGAATTCCTGCTTGTAGTTTTAAATGTCCAACTCATTGGATCAGGTATCATGAAAAAGTACAATGCAAAACACAATTCAATGTGAAATTCTAATTTGTAATAAATAGTTTTAATATAATAATTTCTTAATATAATATACAGTATATAATTCTCTCTCTTTTTCGAATTTAGGTTTTAGGGTATAGAATTTATTACTATCTCTTATTTGATAGTCGTATTAAGTTATAAACTCTTAAAAAAGTTATTTTAATGGCTAAAATTATAAAAAATAAAATGCAAAATGGTATGATCACTTATCAGTTTGATTGTGCATTTTGTTTATTTTTTTATTAATTTATTATAGATAATTAATCCTTAATTTTTCTTCTTTTGTTTTAAAATATTTGTTTTTTAATATATTCGTTATATTTCAACTCTATTTAAAATTATCTTAAATAAATAAAATAAACATTATTAATTAAATTAGAATAATTAGTTAAAAAATATATAATAAAATGTAGTTAGTTTTTTTTTTCTAATTAATTTTTAGTAAATTTATTAATCTGGGTGCATCGTGTTCCAAAATATTTTCATACCCACCAAATATGTGATTTGTAAATAGGAGTTTTTATTTTCAAAGTACGAAAACCAACAATAAAATATGTATGAAAATATATTGGGAAAGATAAGTTTTTTAATAAATCTTAATACTTTAAAAGATTAATCTTTGACTATCAATCAGAGGTGATCCTCTTTATTTATTTACTTTCTCCATTTTTTTAATCTTTTTAAAAATGAAGAGAAAAAAAAAATGGAAAACTTTCTCTTCTCTTCACTAATACCTTAGATTACAAAACAAAAGTAGCAATGTATGACTGCTTCTGCTATACCTTATACGGTTACAAAAAAAAGTTTTCAACATTGTGATATCCTTCATCACGTTACTTATCACTTGTTTCTTCGTCAATAAAACAATTTCTATCTGTAAGCTACGTGACAAATTGTCAAATTGCTACTGTCACAACTTTATAGAGAAAGTGGCATATCAAGTTAAAGTTTGATGATTTTCTGTTTCAACACTTTAACTTTTCTTTCATTAGATAATTTGGTTTTATTTTATCTTATAATTGTAGTCTAGAATTGGTTTGATTTGAGCATAGTGCTTGAACAATTATGGAGTGTAGATGGGGACCATGTGAGTGAAGATGACAAATAGGGAACCAAAGGGTGGGAAAAAGTTGTAAACTTGTTGTAACAGTTGATTTTGGCATGAACTATGAAATTTGATTGCTTGCAAAGTGATGTGAGCATTGGTTTGATAAGAAGTGTGGAAGGAACAAACACATGGCCCCAATCTCATAGGGAAAGCATTTGCTGTCAAAGACAGACACAGACACAAAAAGCTTACTAGAATAACTCTCATTGTACACCCCAACTTGGAATATAAAATGTTGCTTCTTTTAACTCCTAACATTTTAAGGTTATGGCCCAAATCAATAAACAGTTTAATAAAATGTAAGAATGAAAATTTTTGTTGTGTTTGTAGTATAAGGAGTTTTATTGTGTTTGTAGTTTTACATTGAGCTTGCATGATGACCCTATTGATAAATGATTTATTTTATTAAATACTAGTAAAAAAAGACACTGCATAATTCTATGCTTTCCAAGTAATTTGTAGGGTGTTGTAAGTGATTTAGAAAGTATAAAAAAACAGTGAAAGAGAAATATTAGTGATAATACAGAGATAAAATAGAACATATAAAATCGGTATATCAGAACAATTTATCTCCTTTGTATATATTTATAAATATTGTTGGGACTTCAGTCTCAAATTTATATACACATATATGAAAAAAAAAGTATGTGGGATGAAATCATATTGACCATATTTTTCACTTTTTCACCAAGACCATGATCATATTATGTGTGTTACGTTTATCTACTTTTATATAATATTTTGCCTATCATCAATTTTGATTGGTTGAAAGTGGTATATATCAATAACTATAAGTTGAACCAAACAAATAAATCTGAATGTACTTATTTAAATTTTCTATGAATATGAACTAGTAAAAAGATATTTAAGTTCTGTATCGGAGTTGACAACACTAGTCTTTAAAAGATAAAAATTAATTAGTGTAGATCTTGAAAAAAATAATTTGATGGACATTTTTATCTTTAAAATATGAAAATAATAATAAGCTCTATGTTTTATTGACTAATATGATTTTTAAACAACCTAAATGGTGTTTTACTTTACTATTCATGGTGTTGGCGACATCTTTTTTGCATTTAGTGTCTTTAAATGCAAAATTGAAAGTGTTTTTGGGAGCTTATTTAATATTATATTTTCAGTCATAAAAATTAAAAACATTTTATGCTGAACTGTAAAAGTGGATTAGTTGAAGTGTTGAACAACCTTCTGGTTCTCTTTGAAACTAGTTTCAACAATTTCGTGTTTGAATTGAAAAATCTTACGTACAAGTTTAGGTTTAAGAATCGTAACAAATCTTAAACTGTAGATTTCATATTAAGTTTTTATTATAATTATGCTTTGGAGATTAAATACAAAAATAAAAACCATTTAACTTATAAAAGTTAATACATTATTATCATAACAGATTCTTAATAAACATATTTTTAGTTAAGATTTTTAACATTGTCAAAACTAATTAAAAATTACTTATAGTATACTTTTAAAAATCGTTATATTAAAATAAAAATTACTACACCCAGCACGTTATAATTAAATGATAATATAAAAGGCCTTTACACTATTAATACATGAATTATTCATTAAAAAAACACATAAATTTTAAGCTTTCTCAAAGAATTAGTTGATGTAAGATTGTGTGAATAGGAAATTGCTAATATTTCATTGTTGAACAATGAAATTAGAATTAAAAGAATGAAATAAAAATGTGCACTTAAATTATTTGACATAAAAGTTAAAAAATATTCAATAAAATGAAAAAAAAAAAAAAAAGTGTCCCATGTTAACCCAAGACATAAATTAGTTATGGTAGGTATATCTCACATACTTAAATATCCAAACACCCTAATCTATGTAGCTCATTCATCATGCTTTGCTTTCCACTTCAAATGTCCAAGGATGTCTAAAACCCAACATTGCCACACCCTTTTGTCTTCAAATTAAAGATTCCACCATATCTCTACAACCACAACCTTCAACATAATTGAGGCATGTGCATTTGTATGGATTAGCATGTGACACAACACTCTAAAATCTCCAAGACAGGCTTGCATGGCCTGGACTAATCATCATACTTTAAACAAATATTGCACTAATTATTGCTCATATCCAAGTTAATGCAAGCTGTTTAGTAGCTACAACTATATATATAAATAAATAAATGCACACACAATTATGTGTGTCTGTGTAGAGAGAGGACCACAATGCAATGGGATTTTTTTTTTTTTTTTCAGGGGAAAACTGAAAGTGATACAAGACAAATCCTGATCCATATAAGGATAAGAGTTAGCATGACCACACACAAATTCTATCCAAGATCCAAATCTGAATTGCTATTATTAGGAAGGAACAAAAAGAAAGAAAGAAACAACCGAAAAACTAAAAGTTACTATTTACTATTGGCAAACATAAGCCACCAAAGAATCTTGAACCAAGCTCCCTTTTTTCAACCAATCAATTGTGATCCATAAATGGATGAGATAACATGCTCAATGTTTTCACCACAAAGTTACAAAAACCAAACAGAAGAGGAAAGTGACTACTGTGAATAGTGGAAATGGAATGTAACAATAAGGCAGGTATGAAGTTGTATAAGAAAAGTCTAACAAAAAATAATATCTGTCCAGTAACTAATTATTTGATGGGGGATCCAAGATGGGTGCCCCTCTAATGTATCAAACCTGATAAATCAAACTGAACTTCACTTACAATTTGATCAGAAACATGTCCCATAAAAAAGATGGTGACAAGAACAAACAGCTTTGCCAAGCATTACAGTGGCAGAAAAAATTCAAAAATTAAAAAACTATCATTAAGCATACTAACGATGGTGCATCTCTCCAGCATTGCACTATCAAACTACTGGAACCAATCTTCCTGAGTATATCCCGCAATCTGATGTTACACCTCAATCAAATTCCAAGAAAGGAATCCTAGCCTTGAAAAATAAAAGACAAAACAAAAATCCCAAACCTTACACAAAATCCCTTGTAACTGATTTAGCTTCTGTATGGTTTCACAATACCTCGTTTTCTTTAACCACTTTTCCTTCATCTACTGTTACCATAACATATCCAATTAACATATCTCCTACGCAGCAATTCCTGAAACAAGTAGGCATCAACAAAAGAAAATGAGTACACAACGAACTTGAACCAGAACAGGTGAAAAATGAAATGGGAATGCTCAAATGCCAACCCTTTCACAATAATTTAACACGAGAAAGTATAATCAGAACCCATTTACATCTATATTTTGCTAGAGTTTGAACCTCTCAAATACTAATTCTTGAGACAATAATCATACACACAATAAACTAGAGTGAGTAATCAATGCCTACATCTCTAGCATCTTGCAAGTTTGTATAACTTCACATGAAATATCAAATTCCAATATCTTTAAATGGAAGTAATCAAAGAAACATTAATACGGCAAGCAAAGGGCATGCTTGGTTTGAGAATACTTCATTCTCTGTTTTTTCACTAATAATAACAGAAACCATCACGTTTTTATTAGCACTTCTCAGTTGTTTTGTTTTCAATACTTCCTATAGAAACCATTGAAAACATAAAATAAAGTGACATTTTAGTAATCACTTGTGAAAATAAGAAAGGAGAACGTAAAATGTTTTCTCAGACAAACCAAACGGGCCATTTATACCTTTAGACTGCAGTAAGAATTTACAAGGTCAGTATCGAGAATTCAGGAACAAAGGAACCATGTCAAGAAAGTGAAGGACCTAGAGTGTTTGGTATAATCAAAAGAAGACATAAATAATGCTTCCGTGTATCTTTATCTATATCACAATTACAAGCACAATGATCATAAGCTTAAAGACGTACGTAACAGCACATTAAAAGTAAACAAATTTGGTTATCAACTTCCGATTCTGAAATATAGAAGTCAAAAACACAAATGGAAATAAACAACAGACTGTGTATATAAACTATGACCTAATTTTCTTCAGGAATCAAGAATGTAGCCAAAGATCTTACCTCTATTAGTTTGTCTACTTATTACATTGTAGTTTCCAATAAAACCTTCAGAACTCTTTACTGGATCATCTGAAGCTATACCACCAAGCCCACCATAACCAAACGAACCAGAAGCATCCATTTCAGAAGCAGCAGACTGCCAAGTTGAGTCACTGTAAACTGAACCACTGCGGTACAAGTCCCCATAAGATCCTTCATAACCACCAGTTGGTGCAGTGAATGTTGAGGATTGAGGCACACTTGGACTGCTGTTCCTTCCATACCCTCCACCTCCCAAACCAATGCTGTTATCCCCACCTTCATAAGTGTTACCCCAAGTACTATACCCAGAAGCAGCCCCTCCTCCCTGGGTTGGAGCTGATGAACCCCAATTTGCGCCGCTGTTTCCGATCGAAACACCAAAAGCCCCACTTCCAGATCCCAAGTAAGTGCCAGGGCTGGCTGGATTATTAGCAGCACTGTTCAGGCCCCCATTTCCCCAAACACTCCGAGAAGCTGAGTTCATTAGAGAATCGCTTCTCCCACTTACCCCACTATTGCCAATAGGAGTGGTGTATCGGTTCGGGTTGCCATTGTACAAGGGACTTATCCTACCATATCCAAGACTGCCACCATAACCAGAAGTCCCTCCAAAGTTTGGGTTCAATCCTGAATCCAAATTCACTCCCATTCCATAACCATTGGAGCCAAATGGGGTAAACCCACTTCTAGCACTAGTAAGTGGACTAAACCTTCCTTCCATCTTGACTCCATAATTTCCAATTGGGCTCATGTTGAAACCCTGAGCATAACTATTTAGGAAGCTACTGGTCCTATTTAAACCATAGTTATATCCTACCAATGGGCTCCGGCTAGGTCCAGGCGAAAGCTCTTTGGGAACTGCCCTCTTGACCTCAACCATCTTTCCATTGAGTTCATGAAAGGTTTTGTAAAGAACTCTGTCCACAGCTTCTTCTGAATCATATGTGATGAAGCCAAAACCTCTCGGCCTCTGGGTATTGTGATCATACATTACAACAACATCAGTAATTGTACCAAACTGATCAAAGTACTTTTTAAAATCACTCTCTGTGATTGTTGATGGTAAACCTCCAACAAAAATCTTCTTGGTGCGTCCAGGACCCGGAGATCCTTGGATGCCACCAGAGGGTCTGGTCACAGTGATCTGATCGTCCCTAGGAACAGCTTTCTTAGCTTCAACCTGAAAATTGAGAGCACAACACAGATGGATCAAAACTACAAGTCATTTTCAGATTCCTGTCCTATAAGCAAATTAAGTCCAAGCTTAATACAATGCAGCCGTAAATTCAGCTCAATGGAGCCCAAATGAACATGATTTATATATCACACCAACATAGTAGAAAATACAAACGTAGGGACACAATGATCTCCATCACAAACATAAATTTAGATAGGTCCCATCACTGCCCATCCAGATAACATGTATGACATAATGCTTAGTAAATCTATAATGAAAAACTCACTGTGCGGCCATCAATTATGTGCTTATCCATGATGACTCTTTCAGCAACAACAGGATCCGAAAAGACAACAAAACCGAAACCGCGAGCGCGACCTGTTGTGCGATCTCTCATGATCACAGCCTCTATTACCTCTCCATATTTCCCAAAATATTCTCTGAGACGTTCCTCATCAGTGTCCCAGGAAATTCCCCCAATGAAGAGCTTGCCAAGATCCGATTCCATCTGTTCTGCCACCAACCACACCCAGTTAGCCATCAATTACTCATTTTATCAAACAAATCCAATCCAACCACTCTTACGGAATCAAAATTCTCATGCCAAACCAAAAACAACACGACATAAAAATTAGAAACTACAAATTTCAACGCACACAATCTAGATTGTAGATTACTGAGTCATGGCCAAAGTTCCAGTCCCAGAACCAATCTAAATGCTTAGCTCAAAGAATAATGCATAATTGAGCTCAATCCCCAGAAAGATTCAATTTTTGACGAGCAAAAACAAAGCAAAACGATCATAAATGCAGATTAGATAAATCTGTGAAGAAGGGTCACCTTATCTTGAATCCCAGACAGAACCCAGTTGGTGCTTCAATCAGAAATGAAGTGGGTTATGCCAAATTCGATCTAAGAGAATCGGATCTTCGGAGCATCAATCAAAAGCCGAACCAAAATATCTAGTCCAGCAAAGAGAGAAACGAAGCAGAGCGATCAGAAATGCAGATTAGATAAATCTGTGAAGAAGGGTCACCTTATCTTGAATCTCAGCCAGAACCCAGTTGGTGATTAAATTAGCTACGAAGTGGGTAATCTCAAATTCGATCTAATCGGATCTCCGGAGCCTCAATCAAAAACTTTCTAATCCAGCAAACCCAGAAACCAAGCAATTAACTTTTTATAAAATTTTCAATTTTTATGTTTTTTTTAGTGTTTTTTTTCTTCTGGGATCAGAGAAGATGGGATTTTGAGAGGTGAAGAGATCAAAGGAATATGAAAGGAACCCAGATGGGGAGGAAATTCACCATTCAAAGATGAATGGTTGGTGATGGAAAGAAAAGAAAAGAAAAGAAAGTAAAACTAATAATAATAATGAGAGGTTATGTGAAAAAATTGAATGGAAGAGGAAACTAAGAATGGGAATGAAAACAGAGGATGTGGCATGGCATGGCACCCTCTCTCCTCTCCTCTCCTCCTTTCTTATCTTGTTGCTTCCTTGCTTGCTTCCACTACCCACCCTTAATTAATTCAAAAGAAATGCAATTTCAAGCAAACATGGCCAAACAAACACTTCACAATTTATATATAAATACTCTCATACATACAAAGAAAGAAAGAGAGAGACACAAACTGCAAATCCTGCAAGAATATTTGGAGGAGCCAGCAAATGACAACAGATCATGTTTTTTCTTTTATAAATCAATTCATTTAATACAATGTATTTTTTCTTTAATAAAAGACTAAACATTGATTTGCACAAAAGAAATTCATGTGAAGGTGTAGGATGATGCAGTGGAGTTGTTCAACAGATTGTTGTTGTTATGGTAATTATTATTGGAATACATTTTATATTTATATACAAGGAACGTGTATGAGATTTAAAGATTTTGATCAAATATTAAAAAATGTGGTGAGTAGATTGGTTGAAATAATAAAATATTATTTTTGTTTTGAGAAGGTAAATTAGAATGTAGAAAACAAAAACATGTTGTTTCAAGTTGGAAATAAGAGAGTGTATAATTAGCTTAATTGTTACAAGATTATTTCATCAGTGAGCATTGAAGGAATTTGACAGTGGTAGAAACAATTTGGAAAAATACCCCATTTAATTGAAGGAGAAAAAAATGAAGATATTATTAAAGCTTGTTTATTTTATTAAAAAGAAAACTCCATCTAATTGGGTACAAAATGGTGTTTTATATTTTGATAACTTAGTTTGGTAAAAGTGAACACAAATTATAAGTTATTAACTAGTTTGTTTTGTATATGGAATGGTATATGCATTACTTAGGAAGCAAATCATTGAATTGGAAATAGGAAAGTCATAAGAGAATATGTACATTACACTTCAAATCGTAGGTTTTATTTTTTTCTTGGCTTTTGCACACAAAATCAAAACGTTTTAAATCTATGGTGGTGAGCATTTTTGGTCCTTGAAATTTGTATTCAGCTTTAATATCATGAGCCATGGTTGAGGTTAATACAGATAATGACAAAATGTGCTTTAAATGTCTCACATTTTTACAAGTTTTTTAAGGATATAAAGTGAAAAAAAATATGAAAATGTTAGGTTATAGTGGGAGTAGATGGGGCATCAACTTATGTGTTTATTTGATTTTAAAAATTGAATGAGTTTTGATGGAGGAACCAACTGAAAGTGCAATGCAATCCAACGGGTAATTCCTGTCAACAAAGCAAAAAACCAACAACAAATGCTTCATAACTTTTGTGTCATTACAATAACACCCAATAACAAAACAACACCCAAAATCTATTTTTAATACAAATGTTGGAATAATATAAAAGTTTTTTCACTTACATAATAAGTAATATTTCTGAGATGATTTTTAAAAACAAAACCGTTACAAAATTCTATAAATAATATCTTTTAGATGATCTATAGAATTCTAAATTTAAAAAAATATACAATATTTTGATTGACTCTAATAATATAATTTTAATAAATTTGAGGTCGGAATATTATTTTCTGTGTAATGAAAATTTAAATTTTAAAACTTCCAATATCTAGTACAATAATTAATACTAACAATATTATATCAACTAAAAACTTAAGGTGAAAAAAAAATGTTGACATTTTTTAAAGTTGTCAATTTTCAAGAAAAAAAATTATTTAACCATAAAGAATATTAAACTTCCATAAAATTCATGCATCTAGTATTGGGGAAGTAGGAAGCAAAAACAATACAAGAGACACTACTAATAGAAGCTAGATTAGCATGAAGGAACACTAAATTGAATGAAAGTCTATGGTTCCATTATTATCTAATGTTATGCAAAGACTGAAGAATGAGTTAAACCAAGTTGACAAATGAAGGAAAAGAAAGAGTGGTTGGTAACATATTTTCCACACACATATCATAAGTTGGTTCCTTCTATGGACACCTTGAAAGCTACTCTAAAAGGCCTAGGCAGAGTCACAATATCTGCAGCTCAACTACACTAACCCCTTTACCTTGGATTTTTCCCAAAACAAACCCACCATAAGGTACAATGTAATCATTACACATTCACATTATCATTCATCTTTTCTTTTTCTCATTTTCAAAACTTCATGTAACAAATATTGAAAAAAAATATATATATTTTCACTATTTTAAGACTAAATCATCATTGTCTGCAGTTTGAGCCCACTGGCCATCACAGTTCATACATATGCATGGATCAAAAGTATATCTTAAAGTGTTGAGAAAATATGAACACATATAAGGGAATCAATTGTGCGAAGACCAATAATTATCAGAGGGAAAACCAAGTTTGACCTGCGGATTTGAAAGCCTTTGATGTTACTCAACTTTGATATTTTCTTGGAATTTTCTGATAGTAAGATGTTATTTTCGTAGAGCTTTATCTCTTGAGCACCCTTATCACACAACCTTCAAATTTCGTATAGCAAGTTATTTTTCAGAAGTTTGGTTCCTTGAAGTTGTCATCTTCATATAATAATACTACTAAAAGTGGAAAATTTCACGTAAAAAGTTTTTTTTTTAATCTAGTGTGTTTATAAGGAAAAAGGATTTTCCTCTTAAAAATGAGACTATTTTTGTTTGTCCTAGGGAATAAATAAAATTGGATTTTATAAATTAGAATGATACTCGAAATGAAATATATTTTTCTCTGTCTTTATCTTTCTTATTTCTTTAGTGAAGGAAACAAGTTGGAGGATAAATAAATGGATAAAGAATAAAAAAAAATTGTTAACCTATTGGTATAGAAAACATTAATTTATTTTATTTATTTATTTATCTATATTTTTAATATTTTCATCTACTCTTGATTTGACTTAATAAGCATATGTACGTGACTAATATACCTTTATTATAAATTTCAAGTAATTTTTATATCATTTATCTATTATTATGTTATTTCAAAGGAGAATACATTTAGAATACTCATCAACAAATTATATAAAAGATTTAATACAATCTTTAATTCAAAACATTTCTAATTAAATGTGAGATTTGTCTACCTCATACATTCTTCTAGGAGCATAAACATATTTTAATAGCAAGTAGCTTCAACAATGACTATTATTAATACCAAAAATATACTTCTAAGTAAATATACACATTATGTATCAAATTAAGTTAAACTTGAATGTCATTTCTTTTACTCTCCTAGATTTTTGTTAACAATAATTGGTAGAGTTAAGGTTTCGATTTAATTTTTAGTAAAACTATTATTAAAAAAAATTGTTACGTATCAATTATTACATAGCTTATACTAAGTGAGACAAATCACAGAGTTTGATTAGTAAGAATTGTAGGGAAAAAAAACTTGTTATAAATAATATCAATTATTCCGCGTCACAAACTTTTGTGTGATACACTCTTTATAAAACTAGATGTAATATAATTGTTAATTAATTTTTAATATAGTGATAAGCATATTTGATCTACCATTTTTAGATCACTTTTTTGACTAATTTACTTTATTTTTAAATTTCAAGTGGGCCTAGTTACGAAAATATAACTTTTCTAATTAATATATTAATATTAAGTTAGGTTTAGTTTAATTTGTTATTAAAAGTTTCATTAAATATAAAAATTAAATAAGACTTGATTCTCAATTTTAATTTGATATAAATTTCAAATGAAATAAAAGTAATATTTTTTTTATCATTTGGATAGACTTTTATAATATTTTATAAATTATTAATTTTTTTATTAAAAATATTTAATAAAATTTTGTTAAATTAATGATTGGTATGGGATTTTTTTATAATTGCTATTTGTAATGTCAACTTGTTGTCCTAGATTACTTAAAACTACAATACAAAATATATAATATTACATTTAAGTATAATAAATGGTTTGATTTTGTTCTTGATTTTTAAATTAAATATTGAATCAAACTTATCAGTTAAGAGAAAAAATAGATAAAAAAAATCTGTTTTTATTTATTTTCAAAATTATAGATAATTTATTTTTGTATATTCAATTTTAAATTTACCTATGTGTCAACAAAGAACTCGAACTAACGACGACTACTAATTTGACCCGTATATCCCAGATAGTTTACGGAATAAAAAAACATTTTCAATTAAGTTCTTTTCTATAATTTTTCAACATGAAAGACTACTTGCGTAAAAAAGAGTTCTTGTTCATTTTTTACGCAAAATTGGTATCAGATGTGTTTATCTAATTTTGAGTCGATTTTAAAAATAAAACAAATCAACAAAGTCCTTTATAATTTTTTTTTTCAATCTCAAATTCAAGTATCTTAAAAAAATAAAGCTTTAATGTAAGTATAATAATTAAAATAAAAAACTTAAAAAATAATAATTTATTATTTACTACAATTAAATAAGAAACGAAATAAATATTAAAATAAAACATAAAATTAAATCTAAATTCGTACTTATAAATAAATTATATTGATAAAATAATAAATAAAATACTTACTCCAAACAATCAATTCTTTACAACAATAAAATATTAAAAAAACAAAATTAATAAAAATTAATGCCAATAGCAAGACTTAACAATTTTATACTGGTTGATAGACTTAAATTTCTAACTCTCCTCACATCTTTATATAATTGGTATAATTTTGCATAATTGGTTATAAGTTGACCCACATAATCCATCCTATATTGTCATCTCTAATTTGAACCTTATTTAAAATTTAGGTATAAATCTAATTATGTATATAACTTCCAAAATAATGAGCATTCTGAGGTAGGATTTTAGGGTTTTCTGCTACAAGTTCTAAACATGAAATACTTAATAGCAATCAAACTCATTTTACAACCAATAGCAAGCATTTGAAACCCAAAATAAAAATGACAACTTTGGACTTATTAATAGTTAGAAACATTATGTGTAAAAGCTATTATAGAAATTATTATAAGTGAGGTTTATTCTTTGTTGCAATAAATATCCTTTGGAAGAACTATTTTGGAAATAAAATTATGAGAAACATTAAACTCAACGAGTAAACTTTAGCAACAAATTAAATCACTCACATGTACTCCACTCTCTTGCATTTGCATTAGATTAGATGTGCTTCAAGTCTTAAGCTATCTTTATAAAAAAAAAAAAAATACAGGTTTTAATTTACTTTTTGTGAATTCCACTTTATTACATAATTTTTGAGACCTTTATAAATTTTTATTCTACTTTAAGATAGAAATATATATTTCCAAAAAAAGAAATATAAATATTTTATTCTTATGATCTAAGATCTTATTTAATTCTTAGGGTCTCAAATCATACAAATGTCCATTTTTTTTTTTCTTCCACCTCAAATATTTAATATGAATCATAATAATTATGCTTGATGGTGAAGAAAAACAAAGGTTTAACATTTTATGGTATAAATTATGTTAAAAAATTACAACTAAAACACAATTTTTCATAATCCTTTCATTGATATCTTTTCACTCAATTACATAAAATAAGTTTTGTAAAAAATATATGGGAATTAAAAAAATACAATTCATCTTGTTCCGTTCTATTATAAAATACTTAAATAAAAGAATGAAAATTTTTGATCTATTTTACTTTAGTCCGAGATCTCACGTCGATTAGATATGAGACATTTCAATAATTTATAAATAAATACAAACTTTATTTTATAAGTATGTTTTGTAAAGTTGAGTTAGGCTTAAAGTCAACTTCTTAATATAATATCAAAATCTATCTTAGAAGTTGTTGGTCTATCATGTCACTCACTATCAAACTGTTTTTATAAGATTAATTTAAACTTAAATTCCACTTCTGAAAAGTGTATTACAATATTATTTTCTCATTTTATTCTATTTTGTTCCACCAAACTAAACATGTTCAAATTCATGTACTCACAATTTCAATTTCATGTTCTGCAATTTCATTTGAACTGACTCGAGGGGACACAATAATTATTCTTTAATTAACTATTTCATTGCTTTATCTTTTTGTAGCAGTGATTATCATTCGCACTCGCTCATTGATTTTCAAAATTCAAACCAACGAGTGTCAAACGCATGGCATGCTTATCATTATTCATTTGTGTGTAAAAGTTCATAAATTCATGTAGCTCGAATATGGCCTCCACCATGCCACACTGCTTTTGGTTTTGAATAAATAGAAAGTTATCAAACAGTTTAGTATATATAGAGCTTGATAACATAATTCTACTCAATAAAATTATTTATTGAGAAAATCGAGAAAAAAAAAGAATCAAATCACAAAAAAAGTTAACACTATTTTAGCTCAAAATTTTAAAGATATTAAATTTGTAGATTTTTTTATATCTTGTTTAATTTTTTTATTTTTAATTTAATGTAAAATTTAGATTCACACTTTTGTAATTTAAATAGAGTTAGTCCATCACTTAGTCCACCACCTTCTGTTTTTCTTGTTTTCTTCTATGGAAACTAATTCATGCTTACGTTTACATAGCAGATATAGTTAAAAATAGTCAAAACTAACAAAATATTACAATATTACAGTAACATGTACCTAATGAGTACCAAAGCATAGTTCCACAACACACGATTGATTCCTAAATAACAAAGACACGACATGTTCATGTACTAGATGATGACGATGCCCTTATGATATATAAGTAGGTGAACACATGTTCTAGGGAGCATGCATGAAGTTGAATCAATAATTTGATCCTGGAGAATCCCATGTTTCAGGTATGATCTTGTGAAGTGAACAACACTCATCACGGTTGGATCCATTGGAACAGCATTTGGAAGCAAAACGTTCTTGGTATTGTTCATGTTGATCCATGACCTCCTCTATCTTCTGCAAAATTTCCACAGTGGTTGGCCTAGATTCTTGGAAACGTGACACACACAAGAGGGCTATGTTGAGAAGAGGAAATGCCCATTGATGCTCATTCTCCCCAACTTCCTTGTCAAAGACTTCTCCTGTCCATTCCTCCCTCACCATGGATCTCACCCATCTAGCAAGGTCTATTCTGCTCATCTCTATGCTTTTTCCAGTTAGAAGTTCAAGGAGAATCACTCCAAAGCTGTACACATCACCCTTTTCTGTTAGGCTCTTTTCAGGAGCTGTGTATCCCTGAGAGGAAAAGAGAAAACCTCTATTTGGATCCATGAATTTTGATAAACCATGCTCACTTATCAGTGGCTCATTGTTCTCATCTAGAAGGATGTTTGATGGCTTCAGATTTCCATGAGGAATGACCTCCTCCTTGTCATCTAACTGCCTATATATGAAGGCCAAACCCCTTGCAATTCCACATGCTATATTCAGACGCAGTTTCCATGGGAAATCTTTTCTACCTGCTATATAATCTGCTACAAAAGCAAAATCAGTTACTTAAAATGTTTATTTTTTATACACTCCTAGTGTATTTGTACTGTATAATATAATTCTTGATGGATAAGAGTGAAAAAACTTAATACATTATCAGTGTATTCTACATAATTCTTACTTAAAATGACTTTATTAATTATTATCTGCAGGGTAATGCTCAAGAAAGTAACAAATAAAATGTTTTAAAAAATGTTATCCACTTCTGATATTTCAAAGAGCAATGATTGGCAAAATCTGTGCTTAAGTGCTGAATAACTTTTATACCCTGATATAATTAATGTTCTCCTTTTTAGCATCAGTGTTCCTTGTATTATTGTAGTAAAGTGAGGTTTCATCAAGTGTTGTGCAAAATGATCAAGGCAGAAACATATTTATACATGCAATACAAAGAGAAAGTGATGGAACTAATGAAAACTTTTGATCTAAACATACCGTTTAACAGATTAAGTAGGCTTCCATTGTTTTGATATTTGTAAATGATGAATTTTTCTTCACTGGTGGAACGATAACCAACAAGGGGGAGAATATTTTGATGCTTCAATTTACTAATCTTCCTCAATGTTTCACCAAATTCTTCCAATGAAACCTGCAAATTCTTCAATCTTTTGACTGCATAGTGATCATTGTTCTCCAGTTTCACCTTGTAAAGGCTGCTGCAAAAGCCTTCACTCCTCAAGTCAGCAGTGGCTCGAAGCAGGTCCTCCAGTGTGAACCTTTCACGATCTTCAACAAAGAAAACAAGCTCAGAATCTCCTTCCTTTAGGTTCACCTCTTGAACTTCTTTAGTTGGAGCCTTTAACACATCATGCTTCTCTTTAACTACCTCTTTCCCTTCATTTAACTTGAATGCCTTCTTTACCATAAAGTAAAGGGATAACAAAAGAAAACCAGTTCCCAAAAGTAACACCACCAAAGTTCCAGTCCTCCTATTCTTTGAACTGTTGCTATTATCAGAAGCGGTGTCTGATAAATAATCTGGTGTTGGTTGCTGCATTGTGTTTGTGTCATTTTCTTTTAGCCCCTCTATGGTACTATTGTTTTCCAACTTACTACTTAGTGTCACATAATAAGTAGATAGTCCCCTATATTGTTGTTTACTAGGAATCATACCAGAAAAGTTGTTATTGGAAATGTCTAAGTTCCTTAGATGTTTCAATTTTGTTAAGGCCTTTGGCAACCTTCCACTCAATTGGTTGCTGGTTAAATTCAAGTGTGTCAACCTTGTACAATGCAGAATTGAAGGTGGAATGGTTCCTCTGATTTTGTTGTTAGCCAAGCTCACCACTCTTAACTTTTGGAGCCTGCACAGTGAATCTGCATCAATTGTGCCACTGAGGTTCAAGTTCTCAAGCCTTATATGCACAATATTGGTAGCATTTGAATCACATCTTACACCATTCAACTTGACCAAGCACGAGTATGATGGTGATCCAATCAAGGTATAAGTGTTATTAAGCACGTTTTGAGGATCAAGTGCCCTTAGGAAATTGAAGAAAGACTGAGATTCTGATAACTCACCTCTTGCACATTCTATGATAGAGAAAAGGATAGCAAAGAAAAATAGCCTCAACATAGAAAAACCTCTTGTGTTCTGCATTTTTTGTGATCCCCCCCTTTGGCTTCTTCCTCTGTTGTCAAAATGAATCGTGCTAGTGCTGCATGCTTCTCTATTTGTGCATTGGATAAAGACATGTCACTTCTTGGAAACTATGTTTGGTACTTGTTTTACTTGTTCTTATCGGTAGCATCGTTAATAACTACATGCAAACTAAAAAATATTGAAATTGATGAGTGGACGTATATTGGAATTCACAACAAAATTCCAAGATATCAGTATAAATCTTATCATGAAGCATTTATCCTTAGAATTTCTTAGGAAGTGATTTTACAGACACCTCTAAACTGTACAGTGTGTTTAGTTTGAGATTTCAACACTAGTTTTCATATGAATTTTGGCAATTATATAAATGGATCTCACAAAGAGAAACATTATTTATACAAAATTTTATCATTCATAGATAATAAAGAAATATGATATGTAAATGATGATGTGATATAGATATTTATCTCTCTTCATTTAGTGAGATTAATTTGACAAATTTCTTCTTTTATATATATGTATGGTTCTTGGATTTACACTTTAAGAATAGAATGTAAGAAACTCTTGATAGTATAATCATGTTAGGAATCAAATATTCCAAAAACATAATTTATTAGGTAAAAAATACATGAGTCATTTTAATGTAAAGAAATATTTCCAAACATATTAAAGACACATAATGGTCAAAACCCAAACTCAAACCATTACATATATGATGTTAGCAGCACACAGACACACATATATATATATATATGAAAGAAAGAAAGAATAACTTTTAGTTATTTATTTGTGTAATATTTAAGTGTGCCGGCTAAGATTTTTAAAGGAAAAACAGAAAACTAAAAAAAAAATTAGAAAGTGTGTAGACATTATTATGTCTACATACATAGATGTTTTTGGCTGTATTTTTTTGTTTTTGTTTTGCTTTCTTTTCTCAACTGTTATGATCATGTCCTATAGGTAAAAGGAATAAATGAGATACAAAGGGAAAGAAAAGAAGGCCTTGTTTGGGAGAAACGAGACAAGAAGACAGTAAATAAAAGGAAATTAATAGAAAAGTTAGAGATAACATACTTTACTTCATACTAACAAAATTAAGAGGTAGATTACATTAAACCATTCCTTTTTAACTCTTACATTTGTTTGAGGGGGCTGTGATCATGATCATGCGGCTTAGGCATTGCATCAGATTTTCTACCTCAAATAAATATAAATTAAGGGGAAATAATTAATTACACATTTTAATTTAATATTCTGATCACAATCTTCAACTTTTGAAAGAAAACAGAACTCACTTTATTACTTTTTTTTAGTGACAAACGTATCTTTTACATATAATCTTATTCAAGTAAAATAAGAGTATATAATATATATATATATATACACACACACACTACACATGTGTATGTATTTGCACTTGTAATCATTAATTAAGTTAAAACAATCTTATACCATGCGTTAATTAAGGGATTAGTGCCAATAAATTAGTTTTCATTGGAATTAATTTTAATCATCAATAACATAAAAGTTTACTTAGTCAATTACATCTTCAGTATCTTAATATTAATGTTATGTCTTGATTATGATGATTTTTTTATAGAGAATTTGAATTATTTTGATTTAAATTTTGTATATTTTTAAATGTTTTGATCAGATAAATCATTTTAAATTATTTTTTTAGATAGAATAATTAATTTCTATTATATTTATGATATATATATATATATATATATATATTTAAAAATGAATTTTAATACCAAATATTAGTTAAGTTAAATATTTAATATGAGAGTAAAGAGCGATATGAGAGAATGAAAAATAAATTGATTTTTTTCTTAACAATTTGGCAAATAGCTGTCATACACCTGGTTAGATTAACTAGCAACTGGCATGCCATGAATATGCTCAACATGAACACCCAATCATTCACTGTAAACATTCTTTGACTTTCCACTCTGCAAAAACATTGTTCAAGTACAAGAACATCTCATTTTTTTTTAAATTCAAATAACCTTTTCTATTTCTTTTCCTTCTAGAGAATAATATTTTTTTTTTGTGGTGTTCTTTCACATTCATGCAGGAGAAATTTGCCAAGTACAATGGTATGATAGAAAAGTCAATGTCAAAATTTGGATTTGCTTTAAGGAGAAAAAAAGATGTGGTCACTAAAATAATTCCCCAACAAAAAATAGTGGGTTTGCACGATACATGTTCTCTCTCTAAACCCCTTTGTTCACACCCACTCCTCTTCATCATTAAGCTTATAGCTTTACTCCTATTTTTTAAATATCAACAACTCATTTTGCTTCTTGATTTATTATATGCCTCCAACTACATTTCTTGCTGCCCAAATTGCGTTCAAACCCTTGACTTCACTTTTTTCTTTGCCTTAAAACAATTCATAAAACCCTTTTCACCCTCCCATTTTGATTGCTTCAAGATCCCATTTCCCTAATTCAAGGTGACAATGAAAGGAAGGGTTCATTGTTCATGTCACAAATATTGAACTGCTACTAACTTCATTACTTGAAACCTTAGGCTAGTAAATTTAGAGTTTACTAATGAACTTATATTGAAAAATTAAATAAGAAGTACAAATTGTTTTTCTTATTTTCATGGATGAAGACTTAAATATATACATAGTAAGAGTAGTTTTTAAATGGTTATTTTATGTTTGGACGAAATGGTTAACACATGTTGCTTTGTTCAAAATGGGATGACGCAGCTTTTCAAAATACAATTTTCTTTCTAAACCTTTTTCTAAATTGTACTTATATTGCATCACGCATCTATTGACTGCTGATGACATCATTTTTAGCATTTACTGTGAAATCAAATGAAATCATCATTGAGTATATGGTGAACAACTGTAAATTTTCCTATGTACAATCAAACCCTCCCTGGCTACACCCAAATCCAATTTCACAGCTTTGTCAAAGGGGAAAAAAGAAGAAAAAAGTCTCTAGCCTGCCCCAAATTGAGGAGCAAACTAAATAGATAGGTGGATCAAATTAAGGAACTATTACATGAAATCAACATATACTATATCAATGTAAAGGACTGAGGAGTTTAGTCATCATCATCAACAATCTCATCAAAGAAGGGATCTTTGAGAAGGTCAGCTGCAGAAGGCCTAGCTCTTGGCTGAGCAAGGCACTTCTCAATGAAGGCCTTCACCTCTGGATCTTTCACCTTGTTCAGGGCTGCAGGCCTAACTCCAGAACACACCTTCTTGTATATCTTTGCAACATTGTCACATTCACTGTAGGGAATCTCCAGTGTCACCATTTCCAGCACACACATGCCAAATGAATAAATGTCCACCAACTCTGTATAGTCTTCATCATATAACTCAGGTGCCATGAATTCTGGTGTGCCAAGAATTGTGTGAGCACAATGGTTCTTCCCCACAATTGCAGCCAAACCCAAGTCACCAATCTTAACCTGATAACAACGGAAAAATCATTACTTAGAACACATTTTGCCATAACATAACAGTATAAAGTATCTCCATTGATATTAAACATCAAAAGCTTAGAAACACAAATGTTAGGTGGAAAGCAATATACACAAAGATAATGTATCACTTATTTCACCTCTCATTTTTCTTCACACAAGCAATTTATAGCAAAACTTTAGCACAAGAAAAAAGAAAGTAGTCATCAAATTGTTATTCTATGAACAATGTAATTCAAGTTAATTACTTAGATGTCACACAGAACGTTTCATAGCAACAGATATTCAATGCCGATCAAAGATAAAAACATAAATTAAATGAAAAAACAAAAAGATTAAAACCATTTTTCAAGTTTTTGTACTGAGTTTCACCTTGTCAATCTAGCAAACACGTAGTGAAAGAAAAACAATGATTGAGTAAAAGGGTTCACCTGGCCAGTATTCCCATTGACAAAGACATTGCTGCAATTGAGATCTCTGTGAATGATGCAGGGATCATGCAAGTGCAGATAACTCAGCCCTTTCACAATCTGCTTAGACCACTTCTTGAGGGCCTTCATGGAAACATGCCTGTGCCTCCTCCTATACTCCCTCAAATCACCACTGGTACAAACCTCAGTGATGAAATTCAGAGTGTTGCGCTGGTCATCCCTCCACACACTGTAAAGTGCAATGATGTTCTTGTTGGTCAAGCTTCTCAGCAACCTCACTTCAGAGTAAAGCCTGTCCACCATGGCAGGGTCATCACAGAAGTTCCTCAGCTTCACTTGGTTCCAAGCCACCTCTATTCCTTCTTCCTGATCAAATCCACGGTACACTTTCTTCACAGCACCACTCCCAAGCAACTCACTGTATCTACCATAGCGACCAGTTGGATCTGTCTCCACAAAGGGCTCAGAATCTTTGTCCGAAGGGTCAGGGTTAACAAACGGCATCTGTCACATGCAACACTGATCAGAAACTCAGCAACACCAAAATCAAATCAGATCAAACCAAATTCAACATGTCGCAAAATCTCGTAAGAGAAAAGGGTAACAAAATATAACAGAACAACAACCTTAAAGTTTTCAAATTGAAAATTTATCAATGAAAAATTCAAGCAAAAATAAACTCAAAATTAACAAAGAACAAACCTGTGTCACAATGTATAACACAAGATCAACAAAAAATAAAATTAGTAATAAAACATTTTCCAAAAAAAATTAAAAAATCTGCCAGTAAAATGTAACAACCTTAAAATTTTCGACAAAAAAAAAACATTTTTTAATCATTAAACCTGGTCATTAGTTTCTAGTGTGACCACATGCTCATGGTTTTGATTCATCTTCACTTAATATATAGTCAAAACTTTTGAATTTACCCATCAAAGTCAATAAAACCATGTATGTGTGACATGAAATATTACCTGAAATTGTGAACACAGATCACCCAACAATTTATCAGGCATAAGTAAAACAGAAAACACACAAAAGGCTTCAAATCGGTGAAACTACTTGAGCATGCACATAAGAGAAGAATGGTGAATGAATAGAATGAATAGAATGCATGGAAGAAGAAGAAGATTAAATACCATGAAGGGAAGCGATTGCGTAACCCTGAAGGAGGAAAAGCACGAAATTCTGCAGCTTTCGGCAGAAAAAGAGAAGCTGACTACGCTCCAACCTCAATTTTCTCAGAGAAAAAAAAAATGAGAGGGGTCAGAGACGTGTAAACGTTATACTATTTATATAGAAATAATTAAGAGAGCCGAATTAAATCATATGCTTTTTTTTTATTTTTTTTTATCCTTTTTCGAATTCAACTTTTTCTATACTTTTTTAATGGGTTGGTGCAAGCCCCAAATTGGTTGTAATATAAAATTGATATCTTCTACTTTTTCTTAAATAAATTGTTTCTTGTTTAAATTCCATATAGTTACTGAAAATATTAAGTTAATTTTTATTTAAATAGATGCCGTATTCAAATTTTGTAACAAAAAATCGGTAGTATTTATGGATTTCAATGTTTATTTTACTCAATTTTTAATTGCTTAAATTTTATGACTTTTAAAAGTTAATTAATTTAGGAAAAAAATCATTTTTTTTATGATAAGGAAAAAAAAACCATTAAGGTAGCAAATTGATTTTTTTTTTATTTTAACCGCCATGGCATTGCTTGTGGGAGATGTACCTGACATTATGATGATGTACAGAGAATAATAGTTTTTATTTTTTTTTCTATAATTGTATCCTTGTGTTATTCTATTTATTAAATTATGAAATGTTTTGAATATATTATTAAAAATAGATATTTATACATAACTATTAAATAGTTTCTGTATAAGAAAAGTAAGATAAATAGTTGTGTCAATCGTGTTTGTTTGGTGTTGAAGAAAGTCAAATCCTGCAACCTGGGAATTAACTAGTGAGAGACGACTGCGTTTCGATTAGGCTCTTTTCACTTTGTGATTTTTGTTTGATGTGTCGGTCAACGCGTAAAGTAAGTGGCAGCGCGTGAGGATCCAACAACGATGAAGGAGCGTGTCAGATGATTGCATCTTTAGCTGTTTGTTTCTGAGAAAACATCAGAAAAAAAAAAAAAAAAAAAAAAATAGAAAAAGGAAAAGAAAAAACAATACAAAAGAGGTGTTTTTTTTTTTTTTTTTTTTTTTTTTTTTTTTTTTTTTACGT
>Ga0099824_1001936_pt1 | contig 30012 bp, 17 predicted proteins | sample SiratrowhiteBW_FD_76837 | JGI IMG/M metagenome (GOLD analysis project Ga0099824, IMG submission 76837) | Root nodule microbial communities of legume samples collected from California, USA - Siratro white BW | ecosystem: Host-associated > Plants > Roots > Nodule | place: USA: California... | reverse complement strand
TATATATATTTCTCCATAAAAAAACACACACACACTCACAAATATATATATATATATATATATATATATATATATATATATATATATATTTATTTATTTATTTATTATTTATTTATTTATTTATAGTGGAAGATAACTGTAATAACTGGAGGTGACTCTGGAATTGGAAGAGTCGTGTGCAACTTATTTTCATTAGAGGGTGCTACTGTTATCTTCAGCTATGTCAAGCGACAGAGACATACCAAATACATACTTGAAATTATTAGAAATGATAAAATTATGATAATCGTGATACAAGTTATCTAAAGGAGAACGTATATTTTGAATGGTGAATCGTAAATTTATAAATATTTAAAAATATGACATATAAGTCATATAAATTTGTAGAGATATAATTAATAATCATAATCACATTTGACATTCATTATAAGAAAAATTAAAATTGGCCAAAGGCGACGAATTAATTCGGAAAGGTATAGTGTTGATTATTGAATAAACGCAAATAGTCTAGATTAGATCAACGCTAAAAGGAGACCACCAAATATAATTTTTAATATAGCATCCAGTTAAAAAAGGAAAAAAAAATGGAAGTAGTGTAGGCCTAGCCAACACAAAAAATAAAAAAATAAAAAAAATGAAAGTAATATTTAAATTTTAAAAGCTTTGATTGAATTTGAAATTTATAATTTTTTTAAATAATTAAAAACAAGAAAAGTAAAATAACATACTTAAATTTAAATTTAGTCTGTCAAATTAAGATTCAATTAATCTTGATTTGATAAATATTTAAAATAATGAAAAGACTAAGTTAAATATATCAGTGTAAATAAAAATATACTCGTTAAATACTTCACACTTATCCTTTTATATTCTTAAGCAAAACATTAGCGATAAAAAAAACACAATAAATTTTTATAACCAATCAAAAATAGATATATGAGCTAACAAAATACAACATTCAATTAAGGAATCAAGAAAATGTAAATGAAACTTTATATCTCAATAAATATTAAGGTAAATTAAACTTAATAGTGAATCAAGAATGATAAGTATTTAAATTTATTTTCACACAAAGCACTTATACAAACAAACAGTAGCATAGCTTAGCAAAATTATAATAGAACAATTAAATAATATGGACACAATCAATATAACTTAGTAAAGGATGTAACGGGAGTAAAGTAAAAACCGGCCAATTAAGTGGAAGTGAGCTCTATTTTAGAACTCACAATAAGTAACTAGTTTAATTTTTCCCGCTGCTAGTTATATAGTAACTAGTTTTTTCTTTTTCTCTCTTTAAGTGAGAGTTACACTTTGAACACTATAAATTACACGTTAATATTTGCGGTTAGTTCATAACGTACAAAACATATATTTTCTTTTCAATCAAAGTTGTTCTGCAAAAGAACAAAACACATTCAAAAACCTTTATTACCATGGGTACTAAAAGCCTGTCTCCCCATTTTGGGTCTTTTTTATTTTTTGCATTGTAACCAATGGCACGTTATATATAAACTATAATAAAAAAGTAAAAGAAATTAAATTATACTAATGGTTTTTCTCACCTCATTTGTGTTGACTTGTAGCATTCGTCATTATATTCTTCATTGATGAACTTTCTAGAAAAATTACTCAAGGTAACTTTGACTACAATAATGGTTAGTAACCGAAAAAAAAACATAAATGTCTTTATTAATAAAATGCCGGTTACCAACGAAGTTATCAAAATAAAATCTTGATCAAAAATAAATGTTAGATGTCTAGGGTTAAACCTTTGTTCAAGGTGTGAATCAACATGCCCTTGACCCTTGACCCTTAAAAATCCATTCTAGCCCTCTTCTATCAAGGGACATGGATATTGAGACATTGCTCAAAGAAACCTTTGTCCCACAGCCCTTACAAGAAAGCTGCATGAAAGATATGATTCCTTTGGGAAATCCTTCATCTCATGAACTCTTGCAAGATTTTCACCATATTGATCAGTTTCCATTTGTGCCTTCATCCAACAATTCAATAATCCATACCCCAACATTTGATGCTCTTGACAATTTCACCTTCACAGGTTCATCACCTGATCTAGATGCATACGAGTGCAAGCCTTTTGTGCAAGCCTCTCATGTTATGGACAATTTCCTTTATGGAAATTATAACTTGAATAACCTCCCTCAAAGGAATATTGAACTAGACATGATGGCTTCAAATCAAAGCTTTTTGCCTTTTAGCCCTCAAGAAATCAAGCCCTCCAATTTTGTTTTACCAGATGAAGTTTCAAGCATATCCCCCATGAGTTATTACAAAAGAATTGGCTTTAACAAAAACAATAAACCCTATCCAACCTCTCGAAGAACACACAAAGTTCACAAGAAGTCCAACGCAGTAAAGGGGCATTGGACAGCAGAAGAAGATGGGTAAAAAAACATGAAAAAAAAGAAAAATAATTGCATGAAATATAGTTTGTGGCCATTTACACCATGGTTTTAAATTTCGCGGTTTCTTTGTGAATATATGACTACAACTGCAGGTTTCAAAAATCAATAACAATTACAGTTGAAATAGTTGTCACAAAACCTTGCCATTTATACCATATTTGTTTACAATATGGAATTTTGTGTATTTGAATTTATGCATGTGTTTGCATGAACATGAACAGATTATTGATTCAACTGGTGGAACAATACGGATTGAGGAAGTGGTCTCATATTGCTAAGATGTTGCCCGGAAGAATTGGAAAACAGTGCAGAGAGAGATGGCATAACCATCTAAGGCCTGATATAAAGGTACAAATTTTTGTATCATATTTTATGTACACACTTTCTCTTGTTATGACATATATGTTTTGAATTTTTTTGTTCCATTATGCAGAAGGACACATGGAACTGTGAAGAGGATAAAATACTAATCGAAGCTCATGCTGAGATTGGTAACAAATGGGCAGAGATTGCTAAAAGGTTGCCTGGAAGAACTGAGAACTCGATCAAAAACCACTGGAATGCAACCAAGAGAAGGCAATATTCCAGAAGAAAGTGTCGATCCAAGTACCCTAGAGGCACTCTTCTGCAAGAGTATATCAAGAGCTTGAACTTGGACAAGAACCCCCCAAGAGATTATAGGAGAAAAGCTTCTGCTAACTATGCTAGTCCCATGAATATGAAAACCAGCACAAGCAAAGCCACTGCACCAGCTTTGCCCCAGACAGCTTTTCAGTTTTGTGGCACTGAGTGCTTGGCACCAAGTTCTGATTTCAATGTGGTCCCTGATTTTCTCTTTGGTGAGAATTTGTTTGAAGAAGGATGCAGTATCGATTCTCTTCTAGATGCTGTGCCTTGTGTTCCTCTTAAGGATGACAAAAATTTTGAAGGAAAATTGCAATGTGATTATCCTATGATGGAGGGAACAAAGCATTGTGATTATGGAGGAATAGAGTGTGTTGCAGCAATTAATATCGATGAGAATCACGTTGAGATGACAAATTTGCCACCAGAGATGTTGGAGTTTGAAGTGAAGAAGGAGCTAGATTTGGTTGAGATGATCTCTCAGATTAATGGTGAAACTTTTTATGTGTAAGCTGTGTTTTGCATGCATGGCTCCACTATGTTCATTTTACTTTTTACACAAAAGAAATGCATAGGCATCATTAGATATTAAAATTTCAGCTAAACTCATACCTTAAAGGTATTTATCATTTGTTACTTTCCTAATAATACTATAATATCTTGAAAAAAATACTATAATTTGTTTTCCCTAATAATACTATATGCATTTTACTTTTTAGACTAAAGGAAGTGCATAGGCATCATTAAAATTAAAATTTCTGCCAAACTCATATTAAAGGTGTCTCTAATAATACTATAATATATTGAAAGAAAAAATGAGTCACTTGGAGAGACATAAGCAGTAAGAAAATTTGTAAGGTAATTATGATAGTTTGTAAGAGGTACCTGCATAACATATAGCTATTTCAAGTAATTAATGTTGAAGAAAATTAAGAGGGGTGGTGAAGAGATGAATCTTGGACCCTAAGTTTCATTGTTTTCAGAAGCACCACGAGTCAACAATGGACAACAAATGCATAGAGAAGAAAAGAGAAATGTAACGCAGCAATAATCTTCAATAATACCAATATTGAGTCAAAGAAATAATAATACTAATGTTACATTGTTATAGCTAAAGCTATTGTGGTTTTATATGGGTCCTTGTTAGAGAGGAAAAGTATATTTAATGTTTTGAATTACCATAATTGAGCAAGAGAAAATGAAATGGAATCTTTCATTTCACATTTCTTTATGGAGGCAGTGCTGGAGATTTAATAACTACTAAGCTGTTTTAATTATAAAGAAATTTGTTTAACTTTTTTCATACTTGTTTAATTTCTTGTCATAAGACCTTTCTAAATTTTCAACTATTTAAATTATTTTCTTTAAAAGGGAAAATATTAGTCAAATAGATGGAATGACTAAGAGACTGAAATTTTACGAATTTAAAAGAAAATAAAAAAGGGTATGGAATTGTTGTCAAATTTAAACGTGTGTTAGATTCTCGAGTTTAAAGTTTAGATGCGTTCTTAAGATAAATATTTGAATAAAAAAGACATTTGTTATATTTAGTTGTGCTATCTTAATTCAATAAATTGTGTTCCGTGAACACCTGTAAACAGTAAATTAATTAAATTAAATTAACTGGTTTTCTTAATTTTTGTTAAGTGGATATAATGTATAAGCATTGGCCATTTAGTAAGAGTAAAAAGGTCATATTTAGGATAAAACAATGAAAAGATGAAACTTTTTTTTTTTCACATTCTCATTATTTTAAAATAATTGGTATTTCGTATTTTAAATTAACTTTTTTGATTTATTACAATTTTTATCCACTTTAAGTATAAACTTTCTATTTTTTTTATACTTTTTTTTTATTTTTATATTTTGTCACTATGGTTCAAGGATCATGGGATCAACAAAAAATCCTAGAAAGAAGTAGATATATATATACCCTAACAATAAAGAGAGAAATAGACTTAGAGTTAAACACAGATCTTATCATCAACAAGAGATATACATTTTTGAATGCTCTAATTTAGATCTACCATTTTATCTATACCACACATTTTAATAAAATTCCTCTAAATGTTTATAATTTTTTTAATAAAAATACCCGTAACTAAATCGTTAGAAAAAAAAATGGCTATGTATAATACGTTATTTATTTGAACTTTGCATGTTCCTTTATAAAATGTAAAAAGTGATTACTTTAAGTGAATAACTTAGTAAATTTATGAAATAAGATTAGAAAATGGAGTATTCCAATAATAATTCTTGAAAAATTATCAAAATTGTTCAGAAATTTATTAAAGGGTCCTGTACATACAAGACTAGAGACAATATTATTTTTTTTTTTACAATGAAAGAAAAACACTGAAAAATTAAAACAACAATATTTCATTATATAAAAAAAATTAAATATATTTTATATTTTCTTAATTTTATTAAATCTTAAAATATTATCAGCTTATATTATTCGTCTTTTAAAATAATATAAATTTCTTCCGAAATTTATTAATTGAAAAAATTACTGTGAAAAGTAACTTTTGCTTAAAAAGGTCTTTATTAAAAGAACTAGAAGACGATTGTATTTCTTTTTAGAATAACGCAGTTGTATATTTATTTAAACATAATTTTGCTTTCTTAGTTTTATAGGATAGCAAAATTAAATAAAATGGCATATATAAGGTAAATGCTAAAAACATAAATAAAATATATAAAGTATCGTATTTTTATCATAATGGGAGTACTATTAATAAATAGTAAAATGAAACTGAAAGCAGTTAACGGATGCGTTAATTATGCCTTAATTGAGTGATTTAACGTTTTCGTTTGTTTCCTTTTAAGATTAATTAAGACTTAACACCCAACAACCCAAAACTGAATTGAATTAAATCACATGCTACCACGGTTTCACAACACAGGTACGCGAGACATTAATAAGAATACGTTAAATAAGCTGTATGGAACATTTGAATGCTAAGAACTATAAAATTATAAAATAATAATAATAATAATAAGGTATATGTGCGTAAAGTATTTATTGATAGGGTTGAATTCATTTCACTAAAACCATTATCTAATTTCATTAGAATCATTTGAATGAAATTGGTTCAATCTACGTATTTTTTCCATTACATTTGAAGTTAACAAACTTGATTAATAATAAGTCGAATCAATGAGTACTCTTAAATATAAATTATTTTATGCTTAAATTTTTTTTCTTAACATATTTTGATATAATCTTTGAAAATTTATATTGCAGATATATTTTGATTAAATAATGCATTTGAATAAATTAAATCGAAACAAAAATTGATGCAAAGTTACAACTAGTTTTTGACGAATTAGATGTTGGAATTCAACATTGTGTAAGACTTATTCGTTTGTATGTAAGAATGAGGTCTTAAAAAAAATATTGTCCTCTTTATAAGAAACAGAAACTAGAGACAGAAAGTTTATAGTAAATTTATCATTGAAATAACCAATGGAGAGAGTTGTTTAACATAATATAGAAATGTATAATTTGCAAAAGAAAAAAGGTAGTTTAAGAATTATGAATAATTATGCATTAAAGATGTCTAGACAAAAGCACTGGTACAATAAATAAAGAAAGAAAATGATTATATTCCAAATGTGATATGGAATGTGTTTGTCCAACACACAATGACTTTCTGAATAGCGTTTTTAGAATTGATGGAGACTTTTCTGGAAATTTGGGTGGTTGTATTCTGGAGTAGTGTTTCCAGAACCTAATCTAGTTCATTCTGAAAAGCGCATTTCCGAAAATAACATAAACGGGTTTTCGGATGAAAACTTCAGAATATTTCTGGAAGACTAAATGCAAAAGGTTATCGGGGTAATATGTCTTCTGGAAAGTGTGTTCTCAAATAGAATATTTAATTTTCAAAAAGAGAAATGCAAAATATTAGTTCAGATTTTTGAAAAAGTAATCCTATAATTAATTGTGTTTTTTCATTAAGGAAATCCTATTTGGAAATACAAAATTACAGTTTTGGAATTTCCTCTAAAAAAATCTCAATTACTACCGAATTTCTCTTTTCAAAAATTAAATTTTATATTCTGGATTCATTAATCCAGAACAATGGAAATTGTCGTTTTTCTTAACTAGACTTGATTTTTGGCAGAAATTGATTAAGATTTTTCCATGATCATATCAGATGAAATTATGTTTGTGTCGGTCTAGAAGTTGTTGATATAAATTATTATATAACTTGTTATATTTTGGATAATGAATGTAGGATACATGATTATATACATGTTTCCTCTAAAAACTTAAATAAAGTCTTTTTGTATAATATATTTTACATTGTTTTCCAAAAATTAAAACATTTTTAACACATGTTATCTCCTTGTACAAGAGCTGAAATATTTGATAATTCTTGATAAGCTACCAAAACCCTTTCTTGAGTTCAACAGGTTTGGTGTTATGGTACAGTAGCTTTCTATACTTTATGTGTTTTATAGGTTTTCAATAAGCATAAGCATTCTTATTTGAGTGAATTCCATATTGGATGTGAAGTGTATATGAAATTCTAATCTTTCAAAATTAGTGGAACAATGGAATTAAAATTAGATGTGGATTTAAATATAATTAAACCTGAATACAAAATCTGTTCTCTTTCTCTCATCTTTTCTCGTTGCTCAATACTATTCACATTTGTTTCAAAAACTGATAATTTGAGTGATTCAATGAAAAAGCTAGGTTCGAAATTTCAATCTTTTTAATACCATTTCAATCCCCTTGTGATAAGATATTGTCTTCTATTTATTAATTGAACAACTTAAGAATCCCGTAAATCGATATAAATATATATATACATGTGTGTGTTTATGGTAGCAAATATTTACATAAATATTTGGTGTATTTCTTTTTGCAAATCGCATTACCCTACCAGAACATATAAAAACCGTAGGTCTTGGACTTATATTTTTTTCTTTTGACTCATTTTTGGGTCTTCTCTGTACCATTGTTGTGGTATTACTTATTATACCACTTGCTTTCTTATATATATTTTTCTTTGCTGATTAAGAAAACCCTCCAGAACATATCTTGCTTGCGGAAGCCACAGTGCAGAATTTGTACACAAAATAGTGGTGGTTGCATCTCAAATCTCAACTAAACAGTTTAAAACAACCAGAACTCAGATGCAACTACATTCACAATTTAATGCCCAGGGATCTGATAAAAAGAATACTCAGTACGTAAATTTGTACATAAAAAATATTGTGGTAGTAGCCTCTCAAATCTCAACTAAACAGTTTAAGACAACCAGAACTCAGATGCAACTACATTCACAATTTAATGCACAGGGATCTCATAAAAAGAATACTCAGTACGTAATATTACTGACAGTTAACGAGGCCCATTTCCCAATCAAAACTTGCAGACATTAAAAAAATTTATGGCTATACATACGAAAATGATTCATTAAAAACACACCTTGCCGAGGTATTTGACCAAAATATATTTCTTTCATGGAGCAAAACCAATAGGTACTTACTCAGACATAAATAATGAAATCCACAAGATAAAAAAAGGACAAGCGAGGGTAAATAAAGGTAATCCTCATATTCTCCATGTCGCCCCTACAAAGAAATTAGAATTGCTGGTTGCAGCTATTTGGCTTTCCTTGATGCAACTAACAAAATTTCACCATTGAAAATTAAGCTGTTTTTGGCTTTGACTTAATTCGCTTCACCCTTGAATAGAGGAACACGCCAGCAAGAGCTACAGCAGTTCCTGTAGAAAAATAAAATAAAAATATTAGCAACGGGAGTGGATAGAAATATTGAATATTTAAGAAATTTTCAGGACAAATATCCTCAAATGTTTTCCAGTTCAAACCAGAAAGAAGCAACTTTACCAAAAGCATTCACAGGTGAAACAGGCGTTTGGAAGAAAATGACAGAGCTCACAATGACCACAACCCGCTTCACACAATTGCCCACAGAGTGGGTAACAGGTGATACCCTTTGTAATATCATATAAGACACCTGCAAGCCCATTCACAGAAAACCATCAGTATATAGTTCCAGAAAACAAAACCATTTAACTCTTCCAGAACGGAGCCATGTAAACAGTTATAGCACAAGACCCTATCTAGGGCATAGCAAGCAAGAAGCAACGAGTAGAATCCTAATTTATAACTTGGCTTTTTATTTATATCAAGAAAAAGTATTTATTTCTTAACAACCCAATTCTTCAGATAAAACAAGTCATCATTCTAATTCAATAGTTAACAGCCCGATAAGTAAATACCCCTTTGCACGGACATAACAGAATACAAACACATAATATATCTCAAAGCATAATAGTTGCACTGTCGCTTAACTTCTCTAAAATATTCTTCGTCGTCTAACTACCATGAGAGTAATACCAGAGAGTTTAATCTATTTCTATTAGTACTACCTTAACCATTTCACATCAGACAATTTACTGTTTCCGAATAAGGAATGGTTAATTCTATTCAATCTTGCAGTCAAAAGATAAAAATGTCTGGGAACCACATAAAAACACTATTGAACAGAAGTTGATGCTGGAGGGTTCAATCTCCACTAGACCAGCTACCCCCCTCCCTAGCCAGATGCTAGCAAGTTGCAAACTTGCAACTTCAAAACATCCCCAAAATGTAAAAACATATAAAGGTGCACCATAATTCATAGAAAAGCGATGCTCACTTGTTGATACGCATGGAAACAGAGTGCAGCAAGAAGAGATCTGATGTAAACTTGTTTAACATTTAACCCCTGTCAAGAAAGGTGCATTAATACTAGCAAACTCAACACAATTACAGATTTGATTGCAACAATGATAACGACAATAGTATCTATTTTAACCATCAAGTCACTCACAGCAGATTGCAAGTAAGCAGGGGTAAATTTCACACCCTCCATGAAGACAGCCACTGGTGCTAACAAGAAGAAGGACAATACTGTTATTATAGAGAAGAGAGTAATATTGTCCATATCCTGAGAAGAAAAAATTCATCGTTATTTCCAATTAAAATACCCTTTGAAATGCAAAGATGGATATAAACAATGAAATACGTCAACATTTGGAAGTGGTCACAGATCATATTACCGCTTTGTTAACCATGGCCTTTTTGCTAAGAACATTACGGGATTGATTTGTCACATTGGAGGCCATTGCACTCCAAAACCCGGCCCTGTACACCATTCCACCAAAGCATATTACAAATTGCATGACCAAAACTTCTCTTTTCAAATCCCATCAACTAACCTGTCTTCTTTTTCTAGAAGGAACAAGGCAAGGAGCAGACATCTTACCAATTGAAAGAGGCCTCGGTAACAGACGCCAGTGCAACTCCACCAACAATAGGCACAAGGGAACCAACCACCCACGGTGTAGGAAACTGTATGAGCGAGAAACAAAGAATAATATACAAGAAAATTAATTCTCAATGTACCAGATATTTCTATTTTTCCTTTAAAGGAAAGGCTTATAATACATAACAATTCACAAACAACTTTATCAGAAGAGGAGTGTTAGCAACACACTCTCTCTGCTGCTCAATATCCTGTTATTAAAATTTATTCCAAACTACAAAAATCATCATAGATACTCACAAAAATTTGTCACTTTTCATCAATTTTGATTAATAGTAAAGAATGTGTTAGAAAGTGTGACACTAGCATTTCTCATTCCTCAGATGAAAAATATACCAACATAATAATTATCGTCAATTTCATGAACAAAAAGACAATTCAAACGACAGCACAAGCCGTTAACAATCATAGTAAAAAATTACTTTAGATTAATCCCATTAAGGAAGACGGTTTGAACATATCTAACCTCTCCAAGGAACATGGCAGAAAGGACCACTGAAAAGAAAGGCTCCATGGCCTTGATTGTGTGAGTGAAAGACACGGCCACCTTCCCAAGACTCATATTAGTAAAAAGATTCCCCAAAGTATGCACCGCAGCTAGCGGCAAAATGGCTCCAAGCTGCCACAGATAATCGACCTTAGCAACACAAATCACAACAAAAAAATAAACAAACAAATTCAACACGGGAAAGACCAAAATACCATAGCAAAACTGAGCTTTGGTCTCTTGTAGAGATTCAAACCCCACATAAACGACACGAGCACAGTCCCAACGGCAAATTGGACAACAGTCACAGTTACCGGATAATGAAACGCCTTCAACACCTGCACACAACAGGAAGCCAAAACATGCACACACATTATGTCAAAATTAAATTCAAATCCTCATCAAACAAGCATTGCCGTATACAATTTGTGAACATTATCACAGAATTAAATAAATTCAAGTTATCATTAAAATCAACACTGATTAAGGAAGTGAAACTCTAATTCCAGCAAAAAGATCCACACAAAAAGAGAAACACGTGCGGAAATGCCTTTAAGTTCTGGTTATTAATAACGACAAATCTAAGGGCGTGTTTGGCAAATGATAACCTTACAGCAAAATCGTTTTTAAATCATGTTTAATAGAAGGAGAGATCTGGTGAAGGACCTGTTTGTTGTAGATATTGAAGTAGATGTTGAAGAGGTACCAGAGGCCAAACAAGGCGCCGAGCTCGAGTGTTTTGAAGAGCGTACTTTGGGCAGGCTCGCTGTCGGGAACGGCGTTCTCAGCGGCGCGCGGAGGGGAGGGAGGGAGGGGGCGGAACTTGAAGGAAGAGGAAGAGGAAGGGGAGAGAGTCCAAGATCGGCGCAGGAAGGAAGTGGAAGAGGAGCCATTGGAGTTGACGCCTTCTGCGTGTTTGGCGAAAAGTCTGAGAGGGAGGGAAGGTCTAGAAGAGTTTAGAGAAGTGTTGCGGAGAGGAAGAGAGAGCGAGGGAGAGAGAGTGAACGCCACGCTCTGCATTTTCGAGATCTGAGAGAGACACAGAGAGACAGAAGGAATGGAAAGAAACAAACGGAACACAAGAGAGTCTAGGTTTCTCTTGTGTTGCGGTTGGTGGTTGCGATGTGTTGTCGGAGGGTTGTGATGTTAAGTTTAGCTTTTAAGGAGAAAGAGAGGGAGAGTTCTTAGGAGTGTCCGCCACCACCAAAGGTTTTGTTTGGTGTGAGTTTGTGAGAGGGAGTGTGTTGAATGAATGGGAGTAGGTGGATCTTTTTTGAAAGAGAAGATACTTTTGTTTGGGATCTGAAAATTAAATGAATAATTAGTGAAAAAAAACTGAAAAAAATAAAAAATAATATTTATACTAAAATATGGAATATGCTTGTGACTGATTCCATTTTTAAAAAAAAATATAGTGAGGGCTGAAAACATTTTTTTTAACACCTTTTATTAATGTGTTTTTGTTCCTTTTTAACTGCATTTCCGGCTTAAGTATAATGAAAACACCACATAAATTTCCGTCAGTTTCTATTTTAAATAAATAATATTTCTTTTACCTAAATTTGTGCCAATTTAGTTCAAGACTATTTTAACATTAATATTCTTAACCCATTTTTGATGCTTCAGATATGAGATTGTCCTATGTAACCCAAGTGGGTTGATTTTGCTATCCGATCAAGTGGTGATTAATTAATGAAATTGGGATAGAAAGAGATCTAAGTATTACTTACAAATATTTTGGACAATTAAATTATGAATTTAAATTAAATGTATGGTAGTGTAAATATTTTTTTATACTTTCTTCAATGATATGTATAAATAATAATAATTTTTAAAACTAAAAAAATATTATTTATTTGTAAATTTACTGATTTTTTTATTTTGAAATTTAAAGTTAAAATAATCTTATAACTCTCACTATGATAGCATTTTCTATCGATTAAATGTTAGAACCCTAATAAATCCTCTTATGCGGTTCTGACTGATTGTACAATTCCATTTATTGTTGTATTTGCCGTAGAACAATGTGAACCTCTGGAGTATAAATCAAATGATATATCTCCTTAGTTTTTAACAGGGTTAGGTTTGTCTTGTGTATGTTCGTGTTAATTTTCATATTTCTCTTGGGCGCAATGAAATATTTATTAAAAAGAGTCTCATTACTTTAGTTAAGTGTTTGTTACATAACTTCAACTATAAAGTTTGTGATAAATAAACAAGAATTTATTGCACCACTCCAGTACTACTATAATTAAAAAAATTAATTATAAATTTATGTAATGAATTAAAATAACTACAATAATAATAATATTATCATAGATTGCCATATACAAATTGAAGATTGTGTAAAAATATATTTACATGGCTAATATTCCAATTAAATTTCTAATAAAAAATAGGAACAATAACCTTAATTTCATTTAGGATTACATTAAATGACATTTTCAAGAAAAAGGTGTATTTGTCCATCTAAAATAAATCCTGTAGGAAATGGATCATATCATCTAGTTTTATGTGCAAGTGAAATAGATTTTGAAATTCATCTCATGAGAAAAAATAACCATGATTAAAATTGAAACTCTTGTAAATAAAATTTGGCATTTTTGTATTTTTTTCATTATTAAATACTTCACAAAATCATAACTGGTACGATCGTTAGTAAATTTTTTTTTCTAAAAGAAATATTATATATATATATATATATATATATATATATATTTATAAAAAAATACGTATCCTAAAATTATCTTAATTGAATTTATGTTAATTAAATTTGTAATAATATATCATAACAAAACTTACAAAGTAAAATAAGAATTTGTAATAGCATTGAAAATGTTGTTGATAAAATATCTTTCCCACTATTTTTCATTCATAAAATTTAAATTTAAATGCTTGATTAAATTTAAAATCTCTCATAAATTTAAATATTTTTTATTAAAAAAATATTTCATCGAATGTCTAAAGTTTTTATAACTTTTCAACTGAGTCATTATTATTTTATTTCATTATTAATTCCGCTAACAAGATCTTTAGCTTAAACCACATAACTTTATTTAAATGATATTGTATTGTATTATTATTTTAGTACAGTAACTAATATGCATCAAACATCATAAAAAAATTAAAATTTTCTTGTTCTTGTCATGTTATTGTCTTTTCTTTCAAAGAAAATCACGTTTTTATCTTATTATATAATTTTAAAGACAAAAACAGGTCTTAATATTATTAATACAAACGATTACACGTGACAGGCGTAACTGGTTAAGAAACAAGAAAAGTGGTTGGTGAGAGTTGTTGAACTTATTACGTCTAAATGTCACTCGCTATCAATGGCTGCCACTTTAATATACCTAATTTTCTGCAGCCAGAAGAACTTCTATTTGAAGATTTTCAGCAAAATTCCACTTTGTACAGCAAAGGGAAAGGGAGGAGGAAGAGTAGATGAATCTCTATCATATTTAATGTTCTAAGAAAAATATTAATTATATATAATATTAAACTCTTTTAAATAAATATGAGTTATAAGAAACAGTTTCTTTGAAAGAATAAAATTACACCAAACATCTGTTATCTCTTATCTCTGTTGTCTTTGACCAATAGCACCATCTTCGACATTAACTTGTAACATGATTGGATTTCAGTTACAATTTCAAATCATGTTTTGAGCAAAAGTTTTAAGAAATAATTTTTTTAAACACTCAATTACCATTGTTGTTAGTGTCATGTGATATTGTTGATGTTCGAGTTAGTGTCGACCTTTATATTGATGGACAGAACAGAACATAGAAAAGTGAAGAAAAAATGTCATTTTCTCAGATTTTCTGTTTGATATGGTAGAGAAAATGTAAAATAAATAAAAGCTTTTGGAGGAACATATAGATAAGTTGACACACTAAAATTTATTGAATGGAGATTTTAAAATATTTTATATAAAAACAAATACTAAAAATTTTAAATATTTTTTTAAAAATTAAAAAATTAAGATTTTATAATTTGAATTTTTAAGATTAATATAAGGTATGAATTATAAGATTTTAATATATATATATATATATATATATATATATATATATATATATATACATAAATTTAAAGGATTTTATACAATTTTAGAAAAAAAATTCACAAATATTATGTACTTTTACCTATTAGAATATTCTATACAATTATGTGAATTAAAATGTATTTTACTGACAAGCCATGTTGATATTATATAAATCATCCAAGATAGAAAAAATATAAAAAAATATTTAATACTAAATAATTATTAAAAATAGTAAACAATTTTGTTATTATCATTAATTATCATAAGTAGATAAAATGTTAGAACATTAAGAAGAAAATAAAATGTGTGAAAAGGGTACGAGCTTGATAATTCACTATTAATAGTAAAAGTGAATTCAACTTCTAAATAAAAAATTTCAAATATATTAAAAAATTAATTTTTATGTCTAATATTTCTTTTTTTTTAATATCATAATTTGACATGACATAATATGAAATAATTGACTAAAAAATAAGATAAAAAAATTTATATAACAAGTTGAATAATTTTAACTTAATCTTAATTTTATATTTATCATTTACTTATTATTTTCTTTTGTTTATTTATTGATTTATTTGAAAATGAGTATTTATTCAGTGCTATGTTCAATATTGGTTATTTTCAATACTTTAAATTAAATTTAAAAAATAATATAACATTTCTTAGGAAGAATTCAATCTAATAAGAAAAAAAATTATGATAAGAATATTCATTTAACTTAACTTTACATCTAGAATATTTTTAGCTCGACTTTGTAACTTGAGTTTCTTTAACTTCAATTCATGCTTTAAATATCTCTAGCTCAACTTCACTTATTAAGGATCTTTAACTAGGTGTTGCAGTTTAAGCATATATCTAGTTTAACCTTGTGTCTTGAATAATTGTTTATTAACAAGTCATTGTGCTGGTACAAAAAGTGTAAGCATCAAACTTCACTATAATAAAGGATATTGAGTCATAACATTGAGTTATACTTAATATACACATTAACTTATATTATATGAAGTTAAAAGGTAAACATCTTCACCAAATCTAAACATTAAACTTCAAACTATAATTAAGGTATTGAACCATAACATCGATTTATACATAGTATATGGTTTGCACTATACTACAAATTCAAAAGATAAAAACCATGTTATATCAAGTGTAACCATCGTGTTTCACTATAACAAAAGACATTGAAACATAACATCAAGCTACATCTACCATAAGAAAATTGCACCAACTATGTCAATTCAAAAGATAAACATCATATTTTTACTAAGTGTAAACATCAAACATTACTTTAATAATCACATTGAGTCATAATACAACGTTATACTAAGCATAAACAACTAACTATGTTATGCATTTAACCATAACATCTAATTATACTTAAGTACAAACATACACCATGTTATTCCAAAACTTAACATAACATAATTTAAGCATTACCATATATTCTTGTTAATTATAATGAGTTTATTTGAAGAGTAGAGCTACTCACTTTTATGTTTCTAATATCAAAGTCAATCATTTTTATAATACTAAACTTAGTTTTTTTCACCAATTCTCAAAGTTGTCATTTCACATTCAAATTGAGTTATTATCATAAGTTTGTTTCCTAAACTTAACTTTTATAATATGCCAATTGTATATATTATAAGAAACTTAGACATCAAGTTGAGTTATTCACACAAAGATCAAATCTTGAACTTGGTTTTTCAACAAGTTCTCACTATTGGTACTTAAAAAATTTTCATGTCTTTTATTATACGTTATTTGACTCAGATTTTTTTGGTTTATTAGACTTGTTCACTAAGTGACATGATATCTTAAGACAATTCTTCGGAAATCAAATACAATCATTTCAAGGGTTTCATCATTTTAGGATTCATGAAAACTCATTATCAAGATTGATTGTTCAATTATATCTTTTATCTCTCTCTTCATGGACTCCAATCTTGTTCTTCTTGGCCCAATTACCTCCTATTCATATATTTGACAAAATTAATGGGATTTAGAATAAAAAATGATTAAAAACTCAAGTAACCAATTATTTATAACAAAAAATAAATTAAAATAAAAAATATGAGATTTAATAGGTTCCAAACTTAGAAATAATTGATTTCATTATGAAAATAAGCTCAAAATTATCATATAATTTAACTCTATCAATAAAAGAACTAAGGGAGTTGTAATCTCCGAACCTTCCAACACTCCAGTCATTCCTTTATGTGAAAAGTCTCGATATTCTAGTACATGAATTTTCTTGAGAGAATGTGCTAAAATCTAACCCTATAAGAGGCACCACAAGCTTAATCATAGGGACACTTACTGGCTTAAAGTTACAACTTTGAACTAGAACAATTTTGTGTCCATGGGATAGGTAAAATTTTCATGCCTCCATGAGACAACAAAAACAAAATAATGAGAAACCAAAGACAAATAACTCAACCCGAAGAGGATGGCCATGCTCCAACTTTACAACAAATCCTTAATACCAGGTGAGAATTGCAGCATGACAATGTAGAGGCTAGAGAAAGAGCAAAGGAGGTTGAGATCCTAAATTGGTTAGAGACTGACCTTATAAAGCAACATCGATCTAGCTCGACTAGAGCATTGAAAGGTTGACTATAGTCAACACAGACCCTAGCCCGACTAAAGGTTGACCTTATTAGGCAACATTGACCTAGCTCAGTTGGAGACTGGCCTTATTAGGCAGGATCGACCTCAACTCAATTGAAACCTAACTATAATCAACATCATAAAACCTAATCAAAATTGTTTAAGATTGTTTGTTATGATTATTTTAGATTGTTTGTTAGGAAAATTATCTATACTGATTTCAATGATACTAAGTCTTTTCATCCTCTGGGCAAGTATATTTAAATTATTGGTAATCAAAATTTGAGTTTTTTTTTTATCTTATTAAGTATTTAGAAGGATTCTTTATTTTAATTAGAAAATAGACACTTTATATCAAAATATATTATAAGACAAATAATGTAAAACACCAAGGTAAAAACTATTAAATTCAAGTCATTACAAATTTAAACTAAATAAAAAAGGGTGAAACTCCAAACATTTTCTCTTTCTCAATGAGTTTTCCATCAACTACCACCTTGCAAAGGTCTATGGCCAAAAGTTCAAGGGACGGATAGATAGCAAGCACTTGTTCAATAGTTATCTCAAAGCCTAAACCAAAGGATCCAATAATCTCATCTTTCAAAGATTCCTTCACGACTTTTCACTCATTTTCTTTGGCGATCTAATTCAAACACGACTTCTCCAACTTGTCTTCTCTTTCTTTTAAACATAAAATTTCGTCTTCTCTCTCTTTGCTATGAAGGGATAAGTGTATAAGGTGATAACCAATTCTAGGCCACGAGAAATGGCACAATTGAAAACCTTTTCATATGAAACGAATCATTTTAGAAGCTTTTGGGTTTTTTGTTAGACAAACTTATTCACCTACTCAAGTAGAGGCTAAAGGACTATGTACTATCATAACTCGGTCAATGACCCATTGGGTCATAAGATATTTTGAATGGGCTGATTACTCATAAGATGAATCTTTAGTTAACAAGAATGAAAAGTTTAAGATTTGAACACCAGATAACTCAATCAAGACTATAAATCACCTATCCAACTATCCATATTAATAAGGATAATTTGCTAACAGAACTAGAATTGTTACAAATAACTTATGAAGGTAACAACCACTAATTTTCTTTTGTTAAAATCTCGATATTATGGTACATTAATTTTTTCAAGAAAAGGTGTTAAAATCTATCCCTATAAAAGACACCACAAACTTAATTAAAGAAACACTTAAACTTAGTAACTTTTGAACCAAACTAATTTTATTACAAATTAATAAGTCAAGAACTAACATACAAAAATATAAAATATAAAGTATATATATGAAAAACAATATATAAAGAAATCATATTAAATGGAAAATATTAATTTACGTTTAGAAATATAAGTGAAAATATATATTTTCATTATAATTAAAAGTATAATATAAGTTATAAAAGTAATAAAATGATAAGTTTTTTTATAATATTATAATATTAAAAAAGAAAAAGTGTAAAAAAATGATGAAGTGAGGCAAAACTCATGAAACAAACTATAAAAAAAAATAAAAAAATAGAAGGTAAACATGTTTCTATATATAAGAAAACTAGATGAACTGTCTCAAAATACATTTAATGCTATATAATCAATTTATATAAATATTCGTAAAATAATATAAAATTTCATATAATATAGAAATAAAAATATATAAGATTATATTATAAATTAAAAACTTAATTAAGTTTTAATTATTTTATTAATTTAAGTATGCTTATTAAGAATTAAAAAAAATTGTCCAAGTGTTCAAAATATTTTGATTTGAGAATTTTACCAAGTAATTTTTTTATGGGACGTGACTGTCATTAATGCTTTCTGATCTCCAATTTAAGGATCAACTCTTTTCTCATTGATGAACTCAATTGTTCCTTTTCAAGAATGACTTCACCATTAATAATATCAACCTTGGACCTTTAATTAATCCTAAATTAAATTTATAAAATGGCGTGATTTTACAATATTCCTCAACAATAAGTGTGCTCCTCGTCCAAATCGAAAATCCCCAAAAATACGCAACAGCTAAATTAGCATCTCACTCTCAGATATTTAGGATTTTGTATTTATTTATAGCACGCAGACAAGAATCTATGATCAACCGCAAAAAATGGTTTCAGAACCAAATAGGTAAATAACCGCGGAAATCGTGCTAGCACACAGCAATAAAAGTGCTGAAGGTAACAATCAATATCTGATTCCGTTCTACTTTCGCAATCTGATTCGATTTCGAAGCTGGGGATTTTATTCAGACAAAAAAAATTTGAAGGAGAAAGATGCAATCGTTGTTAAGCGCGAAGACATGCGTGGGCGTGCGGTCACCGGTTGTAGCGAACTCCGAGGAAAGGAGTACGAGGAGGACGATGCAAAGCTTGAATTGTAGGAACAGTCGGAGTTGGAGGAATGTGGTTGTGTCATGCGGTTCGGAGAAGAACGGGAACGATGGAATTGGCGCGAGTGAAGGGTGGAATTCGGGTTCGTTTTTGTCTCCGAGTCACAATTACGCGATCTTGAAGCACCGGATGGAGGTAGCGGCAAAGTCCGAGGTTAGTGCTATTGTGTTTTTTTATTTTTTTTTTGAAAAGAAAATGGATTTTTCATGTTTTATCATTGATGTGGCTCCTCGGTGTTGGAAAGAGGCTTCTTATTGAATTTGAAACGGTGGTAGTATTATGAAGAGGCTGCAAGGATTCGTGACTCGCTCAAATGCTTCGAGGACGAGGTTCCTGTTCTGCGTCTACGGAGGTTGTTGAAAGAAGCTGTTGCTGACGAGAGATTTCAGGTCAATTGTCGTTTTTAAACCAATAATTTTGCATATTGATTACTATGTTTCTAAGACCATCTTTGTCCATGTCATGTTCCAAGTGTGATGTTCTGTTCTTCTGCTTATGCAGGATGCAGCTAAATATCGTGATCAGCTCAGAGAAATTGCTCCACATTCTCTCTTAAAATGTTCAAGTGATTCTACAACCTTGGTATGAATGCTAGTTACTTTTACAAACAATTACTTTGTTGTGAGCTATAGATAGTTCTTTCTTGGTAAAATGTCTTCAGGGATTGGTTTTCATTTAACTGCATCAGTGAAGTGATTAGTTTCATGCCAAGTAGCCTTTTGTTTAGGATTCAGTCCCTTGAAATAATCTCTAATCGAATCCCAAAACACCTGAAAAAATATATTATTTTTTCTATAAACTCCTAAAGGAAAGAGATGATGAATTCATTTTTCATGTGGGCATCACATAATTGTAAAATAAGAAATGGAGTTTCAGAGCTTATTTTGAACTTGTTCAGGGAATTCGGGTACAAGTTAAGAGTGCATACTTAGAGGGCAGAAGTCAACCAACAGAGGAGGTATATTATTTTGAATATAAAATAAGAATTACCAATAACACAAACCGCCCTGTTCAACTTCTCAGAAGGCACTGGATTATAACTGATGATAATGGAAAAACTGAAACTTTCTGGTGAGTTAATTATTCGTATGTTCCTTATGCTTTTCAATGGTGTTTTTCATTTTCTTTTATACTCACGTGGATTCAAGTTTAATGTAACTTTTGCTACTTTCCACGTGCAGGGGAATTGGGGTTGGTGGTGAACAGCCAGCGATATTTCCTAGAAGTAGTTTTGAGTTCTCTTCTACATACCCTTTAAACGCACAAAATGGTAGAATGGTAAGAAATTTTCTTTTGTTTCTTATTTTTCTTCTGTGAAATAGTCTCATCCAGTGGGAAAAATACTCTCTCTTTTTATTTTGTTTTTTAAATTTAAGAAAGTTAGATTATTAAGGTTCATTTGGTTTCTTAATTGAAGGCAGTACCCTTGGCATATTGTTCATTGTGTTTGGTAATGTCACGTGTGTCAAATAAATGGATTAGATGTTCAGATGACATTGTTAATGCTGAGCCCTATATAGCAGAAACTTGTAAATGATATGGGGAAAATTTTAATTGTAATAACATCTATTTATATTTTTTGAAATTACATTTACATTCTATGTTTTTATTACTATTGTAATGGTCTTGTTATTTAAGTACAAGTGCAACAGGTATAATGTTTTTAAAATAATGGAGAAATTATGTAGAATTTAAAAGAAATCAGTTTGTCAGTATAACCACTCTTATCAACCCTCAAGATAGTATTTTGAGAGTAAAAATTATTATCTTTATAGAAAAAATATATTTTTAGTCCTTTATACTTTGGGTAAAAGGTTGTTAATATTATGTTACTGTCATATCAAATGAATTTGGTCTTAGATGAATCACGTGGGGTTTAGTTCTTTTTTCTATCAGAATTCATTATATTTTTTAGACCAAATTTATCAATAAAAAAAATGTAAGAATGTTGACTTAGGTTTGATCAAAAGTGCAATAATTAAAAACATATTTCTCTTATTTGTTATGTCTTTCATTATTTGACCCTTCTGAATGTTCTGAGTCTCTTATCTTCCCATTGAAGAGAAAAGCAGATATTTAAATCTCATGTATAACACAGGAAGGTGACTTTGAGCTGATACATTGTGATCGACTAGGTCCAAGAGCATTTAACGTGGCCGTTGCCCCTTTTTCTCTCTCTCTACTTGGAGATGATGATGATGATGCTGAAACTATCTGAGGTACAATTGCACCATCACCTTCTCAGGTTGCATCACATAAGCATTGGGAGCATCTTCTCACAGCCATATCAAGAAATTAAAGCTCACTATTTGCATTTTCGGTTTGTGGAATGAGACATTGTAACTGTTTTGCTGTTCAAATTTATGTTATATTTTATTTTCTTGTTTTGGGACAGAACCTTACAAATGTATATTAATTTTCCTGTGTACAGAACTCCATTACTACTAAATATTAGTTTGTTGCAGTTTGTTAGTAGTTGATAGTGGTTACTTACTTTCTCCTTAGTTTTTTCTTACGCTGTATTCTAGTTTTATTGTATAGTTTTATATAGATTTTGACCTTCTCTCTGTAATATCAATTAAAATACTCCGTTCACTATATTGTGAATTTTCTCAAAATCAAAACACCAACATGATATTAGAGCTCTCGTTTGATCCTTCTTATTTGTTTCAGCTTTCTCCTTCTTGCTATATATGACTCTGACGAACCAGAGTTATACAAATTTAAACACGAATCCTTCGATTTTTTTTTTTTTTTCATTCTAACAAAAATTTTTATTATATGGTAAGAACTATCATACTTCGATTCGAGCTATGAAGCTAATATTAAAATCAAAGGATAAGTTAAAATTCTTCAATAGAAAGTTGTAAGAACCTTTACAGAATGATCTTCTTTATAAGTTACGTGATAGGTATAACACTATGATCCTCTCGTGACTTTAAGATCCGGTATAAGAATCAATTCTCAAATAAATTCTTTGGATAGAGAGAACTTCAGATGTTTGAAAAGATCTTTATAATAGATTTTGTCAAGGAGATGGTTTTAGAGTTGTTGATCAAGGAGATGTTTTTAGAGTTGTTGATCTATAAGAAGAGATATACAAGTTGAATCAAGATACTCTTTCTATTTCAAAATTTTACACCTAGTTAGAATAATTTAGAAGAAATTGATAATTTCAAACCTATCATTGAATTTTCTTAAAAGAATTAAATGAGCAGTATGCTCAAGTGAGATGGCAGATTATGTTTCTTAATCTCTTACTGATATTATACTAAAGTCTTCAATTATGGTAATATAACAATAAAGGCAGTTGAATACACTTTTTGCTCCTTCTGATTTTGCTCTGATCTTAAAGCATTAGCTGTAACAACTCATCATAATTCACAACCTAAGAATGGTGGAAATTTTAATGTTGAAAATTATAGTAGTGGAAGAGGAAGAGGTGGTTACTCCAATAAGGTAGAGGAAGAAATTATGGAGGAATAATATAACAAGGAACCAAGTTTTGCACACATATTGTGAAAGATGAATCACATAGTTGATACATGTTATTTTAAGCATGGATTAATCCAAGTTTTGTTCTAATGGTTAATATAGTTAATGCTCATAATCGTCCTTTATATAATTGTGTAGTTGATAGCCTAAATCTTCAAGAGACTTCAAGGTAAGGGATTAATTTTACTAAGGAGCAGTATCATGACATTTTAGATCTATTGCAATAATTCAAATCAAACACACAAAGTGTCACTCATATAACAAATTCAGTTTCAACTCCTTCTATATACTACACTCCTTCAACTAACTTTGTCATAACCTCTCTGTTTACTCCTCCTAATGTTTCTCAAGGTAAGAAAACTAATTGATAGGTCCTAGACACAAGTGCTACTGACCATATTACTTTTAATTTCCACAATTTTGTTAGTCATAAACCATTCAACATATATTCATTACCTTACCCAATGATAATAAAGTTTGTACTCTATTTCAAGTACAATTATTTTATCTGATTCCATATTCTATATGATGTTCTATATGTATCAAAATTTCATGTCAATTTACTATTTATCACTAAATTGATTAATATCATTAAATTGATTAATACACTGTAATGCCAATTATCTTTTAATAATTTTGATTCATGTGTCACTGTGCAGAGTACTTCCAAGAGGATAATTGGTTCAGCTAGGTTGCCCTAGTGATATATGCTATAAATTTGCTACGACCAAAATAAGTCTCACATTGCTTTTGCTTATAGTGCTACTTCTATTTCCAAGGATGCTTTTCTTTTGCATCTTAGACTGGGCATGTTTCCAATTTCATTTTGCAAGTTATTTCAAAACAATTTTATTTTATTTCTCATTGTGTGAATGTTTTCTTTTGTGATATTTGTCATTTTACTAGGCAAAGAAAATTGTCACATTACAATAGTGAAACACATTCCAACAAAGTTTTTTACATTCTTGATATATTTGGCGACCATATCCAACACCTTCTTTGTTTGGTAGTAGACATTTTCTAATCTTAGTTGATAATGTAACATCCAAAAAATAGTTTAAGATACCTTCGGAAATATAATTTAAAAGTACCTTCGGAGAAAATCTATTCAATAGATTCAGTTCTGCTTAGCAGAATTATACACATGAGAGTTTTAGAAATTTTTATTTTTTATTTTTTGCATAATTTCTCTCAACAATTTCCAAATTTGCTTAGCCATTTTCAATTTGCTCAGCGTAGGCTAGCTACGGTTAGTACAAGCTAGCTTGGCTTAGCTAATTTTTTAGCATTGCAACTAATTTGATTATGGAGTAAATTCGCTTAGCAAACGAAGGCTATACTTAACAAAATTTCCCTGATGAATACCCTTTTTCAAACCTTATTCTCAGGAGTGAATCCACTTAGTGCACAAGGGTTGCATCCAATGGATTTAAGTTAGTGACAATGTAATTTTAAACAATCTGCTCACTGGATTGAGCCTTATTAGTTAAGTATAAATAGCTTTAAGTTGTCACTATTGCATACTTTGACACATAACAAAGTGAATAACTAAGAGAGAAAAAGTTTCCTTGAAACTTAAAGCATTAGGAATCAAGAGATTCTTCTTCTTTTTCCATCCATCTTTCCTTGCTTCTCAATCACTTATTTTTCTCCTTCTCTTTAAGTTCTACTAATTAGTTTTCTCCTAAGGTGAATGGTTCTCTTCTTTCATTCTTTTCCTCTTTTTATGGTGAGAAATGTGATATCGGAAATATATAAGATTATGGGTTATGAAACCACCTTCGATAATATGTTGTCTTTTAAACCTTTCTTTTAAGTATAATAACTATTATCTCTCACATATATCGTAGGCTAGGGTTACAGCCATGTTTAGTATTTAATAATAAATAATAAACCCCTAGTATATGTTTTGTCTTATTCATCATATTACATTCTTAGAATGTGAACCTTCTTAAATACATGCAACCAACTCCTTAACTTTGTCTAACCTCAAATGCATATGCTTAATTCTATCATGTAGCCTTATTATTAGTTGTTAGATAGATAATATTCTTGTTACAATGAAATTGAACTACACCCCTATTAAATGCCGAACTTATAAATAATAAGACTTCTTTACTAATCTTAATTGTTCATATACTCTGTTTCAAGCGTTGATATTGCCACAATCATCAATCATTGTCAAACTCTCAACACCCACTTGAAATCACTTGAAATAGGATACCAAAACTTGAACCCTTTTATGTCTAATATAACTTAAAAAAAAACTTTCGAATTTGGATCTAAGTTTACAAAAGGAAAAAAACAACACACCCAAATATTTGATGTTCTTTTCTCTTTATTTCAGGTTGAGTTAATACATATAGTCCCACACCCTATTTGATGTACTTTTCTCTTCATTTCAGATCTATATATCCATATAATATGAGTTATTAATAAAAAGTTTTGAATAACCATGCATCTTATATATCAATTATTTGCGTGACATGCATGGATTTTGTGTATTGTTGATTTTTTAGATAGTTGCCTCTTCCTTATGAATGGTAATATCGTACTAGGAAAGCATGTTTTTCCTTAAGTGCGAAGTTACAAAATAATTTTTGGTTATGCCCTTCAAGAAACCAAAACTTCATGTCGACTATATTGTCTGCTTTCTAATTTTTTTTTCTGATGCAATAATACATAGATGTATGGTTTGAAAAAAAAATGTATACTTTTGTAACTTTTATAATAGTAATGATTTATCTTAGTTATCCAACTGTTTGGATTTATTTGTTGAGTTTCTGGCAAAATCAGTTTTACATGTACCAAAAAAATATTTAATTCAAAACTATTTTCTGAACAGATAAATTAATTGAATAAGTATATAATCATCATTATCATGCATCAATTGAATTTGTCAACAATTATAATAAGCGTTTTATGATGCATCGAAAAAGAAAATGATTTACAAATGATTAATTGTATTTAGAAAAACTAGAAAGAATAATGAAAAAATCTCTAAAATATTTAACAAAGAGGACTAAGATTGCACGTTAATTAATAATGAGCTTTTAGTTTTTGTGATTGCTAAGACGTCCAGTCCCTACTCAAACCATCTTTTCCACCAAACTCATCGAGTCTAAAGCATAAAATCACGTTTAGAAAACGTATAAGCTTTTATTTTCCCAAATCACAATCATGTTTTCCAACTCCAATCAATGCTTTTCGAGTATACATTCAGTTATTAACTTGAAAAATAGTGAGAGTTAGTGGTGCCTATTATTTTGTGTCTCTATATAATAACTTATCCAAGTTGATGAGAAGAAAAAGTCAAACTTAAAAGCCATAAATTGTGGGGGAAATTTGTTGAAGTTCTGTGCACCCGTGGGTGAGGTTAACGTTGGCCCCTGTCAATACTGTATCACGATGCTTCACTCTTGGTTGAACCCAAACAAGGCTATAGGACGAAGGCAGATTCCGTTTTACTGTTATGCATGTGTACGTACCATTTGTGGCAGTAGGACCACTTTGGAATTGAAATTCTTAGGACAAAAACAACTATTATTTCTAGTCACTACTTTCTTTATCCCAACCAACATTTATATGACTATTCAAAAATCTAAATGGCATTTTTATAGTGTAGGTAGGACCTGACAGATAAATTCAAATTACTTTATATATTTTGTATACTTCAATAGAATAGTTTTACATCTAAATTCAACAAATAAGATATGAATTAGATATTTGTTGGATGTTTACAAATTTAAAAGTATTGTTTATTTAAGTCAGAACATTTTTCTTTTATCTCAGTTGATGTATCATCAATTTAGTTTTTATTTAGTTATTGTTAATTAAATTGAGACATTATTTGTTCTCTGAACATGTTAAATTTAATTATCATCCACTACATTTTAGTTAATGCATGATTAGTTTATTTTCAATTAGGAATATATATATCCCTTGTAATACATATGTATTTTCCAATCTAATCCTGGTATCATTCATCTATCTATACAATCATCACCTTCAATAAACAATAAATGTAAACATTAACTTACCTTAATGAATTGTGCATAACAAGCAATGTTTTCTCTTAATATTTGGAGAAAATCTACCAAAATTTAGACAATTCATCAACTATTAATCTATACACCAATAACATCTTCATAATCAATCGCTCTAAGAAAAAATACAATAAACTATCAATAAAGATTGAATCACTTACAAAATTTGTATTCTAATAAATTTACTAAGCTCGTCATCTTACTTCCTGCTTTCTTACTTGCTACTTGACTCTTAAATTTAATAGAATAACAACAAAAATCTTCTCTAGATTTAGAAAAGAAATTTATAAAATATTAATAAAATAATTTTTTAAATAAAATAAAAAATAAACGTCTTTATCTATAAACTTTCAAATATTTATCTATTTAAAATTTATGTTAAAAGATCTCAAAATATTTCCATATTTATTAGATTGGATTTGAGAAAAGACTAGTTAATTTGGAGACACTTTACTAATGACTCATTTGCCGTGGATTAAAAACATACCATATAACAAATAAAATATTATATCTTATTGTAATTTTAATTTATTGTTTGAGGAGATAGTGGGTAAAGGAAAAAATTATCTCACTTTCTGTTTTTATTTATCAATTTAAGAATATCTAAAGTTAGTTATTTTATGAATGAATAGAATAAGCAAAAGCTTCCACCCTCCTATGGTACATAATTTTTTGGTTTTCGCATCACCTCCATAATAGCTGTCACTACGTTAATAACACATTACCATTCCTTTGTCACTATCATTATAACTATGTCTATAGCCATAATCAATATTATCATCATCTTGTTATCACAACTATTACATAATTAATAATTACTGTTATTATATTACTATAACATTTTGTTATTACTATAACTATATATTTTTTACTATTATCATTATATTATTATTACAATAAATCTTATTAAAATTACCATTTACCATTACAAATATTTATGATTTCACAATTATCATACTATAATCATTTTCAATACCATCACTTTTATAGTAATATTTTTTTATTCAATATATATATATATATATATATATATATATATATATATTTTTTTATTATATATATATATATATATATATATATATATATATATATATATTATTTTCTACTAAAAAGTTATCTATTACATACCACCATAAGATAAAATAATCAATTAATATATTTTGGTATTATTTCGTCTTGTCCTTTTATCCAGCTATCTTTGTTAATATCTAAATACCAAATGACCCTTCAAAGTTATTTTGTTATCCTATATACACATTCTTTATTATTTTTGTCTCATTAAGGTAAATATTTGTTATTGTTTTAGAAATGAAAGTTGAGTAATTGATTTTTTTAATTGATAATTAATGGTTAGACTAATTTATATACCTTTCCTTCCCCTCTTTACCTGCTTCTTACCATAACTTTTTTACAGTATTTTATGACAATAAGTTGAAAAGGGCTGTGCAAAAGTAAAGTGCAAAAATAATATCACGTTGTTAATTAGTTAATAATGATGAAATCATTCATTCTGATCAAAATATGAAATAACAGCTATTTTAAAAAAAATATATTGTATTTTGTGTAGATATAACCTTTTTTGGGGTGGTGGGTCTCTTCAATCATCATTGCTCGTACCAACTCGAAAATCAAATGGAAATTTTCACAAAATCTTATGTGCTTGACATGATTACATCCCTCCCTTTTTCAACTAGCAAAAGTAATTTAGAGCATTTTAAGTGAAGATGTTTACAAAATGCATTGAAGTTGCTTCGATTGCTTTAAGGAACTCTAGTGAGGGATCGATGTTGAAGAAACAAAAGATATGAATACGATGAAGAAAAAAATAACAAATATAAAAAAATTACAAAAAAACTAAAAGAATCACAAACCCGTCTGCAAAATGGACAAAATAAAAAAAAAATCATGAATAAAACCTCATAATCACCACAAAAAAATCATCAAATCATGATCTGAACCATACATGTTCCAATCTGAACCTCCCTAAATTGGATCGTTGTGCACTCAACCCAAATTGAAAAATAGGAACTGGAAATAGTTGTTAAGTAAAATTTTGTAAAGTCCAGTGAACAAAATTTCATAACTGTAAAATTCCATTAAGATGTTCCCACATCTTCTTTACCCTCATTTTTTCTTTTTCAATTCAGCTTGAATTTTTCTTCAGTGTGTCATGGGTCTCAATAAATTTAATTACTAATATTATTTGAATTTATTGTAGAATCAATCATCTATTATTTGTGAAGATTATTAAAATTTCCAAAATCTCTTCTATACATAGTTAGCCATGAATCCTAATGTGCTTAAGTCTCCACCATAAACTCAAAATTATTTTAGTGATAATTGTTAAAATAAGTGTTTGGCCTAAGTTCAAGAGGGGGGTGAATTGAACCCTTTTAATATCTTTTCGCAAATTTGCTTTTCAATGTGAGAATACAAAATCTTTAAAGAAACTTAGAATGCAATCTGCAAAGGTTCAAACAATTTACAAATATGAAAATCAATCAAACAGAATCAGTGCACT
>Ga0099824_1001935_pt1 | contig 30013 bp, 11 predicted proteins | sample SiratrowhiteBW_FD_76837 | JGI IMG/M metagenome (GOLD analysis project Ga0099824, IMG submission 76837) | Root nodule microbial communities of legume samples collected from California, USA - Siratro white BW | ecosystem: Host-associated > Plants > Roots > Nodule | place: USA: California... | reverse complement strand
TATATATATATATAAAAGATAAATATGTAATTAATGATATAAAAAATTGTTAGAATAATAATATTGTGGGTTGTTAAGTGCATGTAGAAATAAAAGTTTGGTATCAAGGTATCAAAGTCATATGCACAACTTTAGAAGTAAACCCTATAAATTTCCGTAAAAAGAATTTGTAATTTAAGACATGATTTTTTAATTATATTTTTTTAATGTTTATATTTAACAAAAACCTTGCTTTAAGATATATGATTTTGTTTTTTTTAGGTCGAGCTTTTAATAACTTGTGTTTTTTTATTCAATTTTTCAATTTAACATTTTTTTAATTTTGTTAAATATGTACTTTTTTTAATTTCATGAACACATTTTTATATTTTAGATGTTACTTTCGTAGATAATTTAATTAATAAATTAAACGAATCATTTTAATTGAATGTAATTTGAGAAAAAAAAACATTAAAAAACTATTGATCAAGTAAAACATTCAAATTTAATTTAATTTTTAATAATAAAAGTGGTAAACAACATAATTTTAGGATTTTTTTTTTCTTATGTCTCTTCATTGTTAGTTATGTTGGGTTGTATAAGTTATTTAGAAATTTATGTTTGTATATCATCTTCATTTTCATAATTATTGTCAATATATGAATTTTTTTTGTCAAACTTAATCTAATATTATAGACCTATATTATTTAGGAAAAAATATTTTGACACTAATTTTATAAATACGCCCATTTGAAAATTGCAATTAATAATAAAATATTAAATTAAAATATTAAACTAAAATATAAATTAAAACGTTAAAAAATATTGTAAAGAGTTGTTAAGAGATGGTAAAAGTTTATAAAAGTTGTCAAAATTTTGATCTATTCTATACGAAGTAGTATTTTTAGAAAATAAATATATTTATTTAGAATTTGTATATTACTTAACAAATTTTTCTTAGAAATACATAAGCTAAATCAACACTTTTCTGATATATTTATTTATTTAAATCAATTGTCCACATTATTTTACTTACCGTTTTTCAGATAACTAAAATTCATTAATATTTCAGACGAATATAAATATTTTTTTATTATTTAATGTTTAAGTTACACCAATTTATTATATAGGATCTTGCCAAAATCATAAGAAGTGTCCATCTCATATTAAAATAAAAAGTGAAACATGAAAGAAATAAAAACAAAAATTTAGAAATATAAGAAATAATAAAATATGATTTGATAAAAAATGTAAAATATTAAGAAAAAAATAAAATATTATAGAAATATAGATATATGTCATAAAAAAATGTAAAAGACAAAGTGGAGGACTTCCACCATACACGTTAAGGTGTCAAAATCTATAACACGGATTTACATTTACAACGTGTGACATACTCTTAACCCAAACAACCATAACACAAACGTTTTGCGCTGTCTCTTTTTATTGCAGCACAACCAACCCTTCTCTTCTAAGTAACTTCACATGGCAAGGTTTCTTCTCACCTCTTCCATGCACAACCCTCTCTTCTCCTCCCTGCCCTTCACCCTTTTCTTCCTAATTCTTTCACTCATGTCTGTGTTTTCTGTCATAACTTTTCTCTGCGGTTCTGACAAACTCAAGAAGCTCCACATGGAAGCTGAGAAAGCAACAACAAAAAGGTCGAATTCGAAGGAGCAAAAGCTGGTTTCAAAGCTGAACGGCAACCGGGCACTCTCCATGGTGAAGATGTTGTCATGGAGGAAGGTGCAGGCAGATGGAGAAGCTAAAGGAGATTACAACAGTGACCATGATGAAGAAGCCCTTTGGAGGAAGAACATCCTGATGGGAGAAAAGTGTCGTCCTCTTAACTTTTCTGGGAAGTTTGAGAATGATTTTCAAGGCAAGAATTAATGGTTTTTGTTGTGCTTAGGAATTGTGTTTGTGTGGCTTCAATTACAACTTCCTAACTCACTCTTCGGGATTTCCAGAGTTTGTAGAGTTTACTCTGTTGTAAGATGGAAACAAACTTAGCAGCTTTTATTTTTTGTGGGAACTGGTGTGTCTTTGCAGGGTTAGAAACTTGGGATTAGGGTTCATAAACTTTTTCGTGAAACATATCATGGGATTAGTTTCTTCTTTTGGTGTTGTTATTGTTTTAGTTTTGTTCAGTTTTTTAGGATTTGCACAAGGTAATGTTAGAGATATAATTTTCTAGCTTCATTCAGTATGAATTGATAAAATTAATTGTTTAGTTCTTAGGTTTCCAACATACTTAATAGACTCCTGGGTTTGAAGAAAAAGAAAAAGGGTAACATATATTGATGCTCTTCCAACTGAAGCAGAAAGGAAGAATAGTTTGACACAGTCAAAAGCCCCTTTTCAGTTTCTGGCTTTGTGGAAGTGTTTCTATGGAGTAATGGTAATATCATCTATATAGAAAATTTAAAAATTTCTAAAAATTTAATTATATTAAATTTGAATTTATTTTATTTTAAATTAATTTTTAAAATGTTTTCCTGAATAAGATGATTTACATTTGGTGAATTTTTTAATTTTTAAAATATTAATTATTATCAAATTCAAAAAATTATTTAAATATAAAATGATTTTTAAAAGTTTGAATGTTTCAATATTAATAATTTTTTAGTTGATATGGATCGATACTATTTTTGACTCAAAGTTTCTCAAGAATTTTACGCAAAACTTGTTATTAATTGACATTAATCAATATTTTTTTTTCAATTTAATTATAATTATTTTTTCTGTCAAAATCTGTCAAGATTTTTTTATCAAAACTTGTTTTCAATTGACATTAAAAGACATTTTCTTAACTTAATTACAATTATTTAGATTGAGATTATCAAAAACTACTTTACCATATTGACGATTAGGGTGTTTTGTCTATTTTTTGTCAGTAAAAAAAAAGTCAACATTCATAAAAATAACAAGCTTAACTAGTATCCGTTGGAAGTTTTTTCAATTAATATTATAAAAGAAAATCTATCAAAATTATTGAAAAAAAACTATATATATATATATATATATATATATATATATTGATAGTAAACATAAAAAAAATAATCACAACATAATATGAAAAAAAGAATTTAACTTATATTCGCAAAAAAAAATTCCAAACATTGATCTATAAAATTTAAACTAATATTAAGTAAAAATAATATTGAAATAAAAATAATAATGGTTTACGACATTTATTCTTACAACTTAAATTATAAAATAATTCTTATTAAAATTATTAAAAAGTTATAATTAATATCAATAAAAAAGTAGTTATCTCAATAATATATCGATTTTAGAAAAATTGATGATACTTCAAAATAAAAATTAAATCAAAGAAAATTTTTGAAAAACAAAACATGAAATTGAAAGTACAAAGATGAATTTTGAAATTACTTAATTTAAAATAATCTAATTACATTAATAAAATTTTAGAATTTTAATTCATTTCAAAATTTATTCTCCAATTAACATGTTTAATTTATCTTAAAAAAGTTAGCTTTCCCATCCAAACCCAAACCCACTATAAGGGTTTTCTTTTGTGTGTGTTTAGGTATTCAACATTAGAATTAATCTGTTATGTGTTCCTTCGTAACTTTGGTCTTGTGGTTGTGGAGTCGTTGGGGACATTCCACTTGGAACACGCTTTTATAATATTTAAAAGTAAAACAATGCTTTATGGTATTTGTGAATAAATTATATGAAAATGGGTCTAGCAAGATACCTTTGCACGAAGAAAAGAAAAAAGATAAAGTAAAAAATGACCAATTCCCTTTTTCTCTATTTTTATTTCCAGTGATTTAACTTTTGGATGCTACGGGAGACTCTCAATGTAACAATTCAAGAATGCTATATATTATTTGGTGTAGAGTAGTTGCAAATATGTTACTTTCAAATTATTAAACAAAAAGAAGAATGCATTATAACTTTCAAATTAATTAAAAAAGCACACACGTATATATAAATATATCTAAATTTCTAATCCAAAAAATTTACAATACATTTAGGCCACAGGAAAGCGAAATAATTTTAAAGGATTATTTTCACCATTGGTGTGGAGGTGTAAAAAGCAATTATAGAAATGTAGGAAGCAATTGTCTTATTCTATTATGAAGAGGACTTCAGTGGGCCAACATCCTTCCTCTATTCGATCCAGAGTGCTTCTTCATGCACCTTTTAAGTAGTTTTTGGGCACTTCCAAAATTTACAAAACAGACAAAAAAATACTCTTAATTTTGTATTGTAAAGATCATTTTGCCCTTCATCCTAATTCTTAAAAAACCTTCTCCTTCAATCTCTCTCACTCTGTCCACTAAGTGCGCCACCTCCGAAGTTCCGAGCTGCGATTTGAGTGCCCAATTCATTCCAAAATTGTCGATTACTACTGCATTTTACAACCATTTGAAGTACGCATCATCTATTGTAAGTTTTGTAGTTTTTTGGAAAGATTTCGTGGGATCTGCAATTTGGGGTGGAGTATTTTCAAACTGGTTTTGTTGCAATTCCGTAACTTCTATACGGATCCGTATGCAAGTTGCGGAATAAGCAATTCCCCAATACGTTTGGACACCTCCCAATGTGTTGCGGAATGGATGGTTCCATAACACATTGAGAGGTGTCCAAACATATTCTGGAACCAACATTCCGCAACTTGCACCCATCCCACTTACCTCAAACAACGTTTTGTCGCTGTTACTCCGCCATGCCGCCATAGTTCCACTCCTCCACCACCACCGACGTCGCACAGCATGCACAGCATCCACCCATACTACCACGCACAATCTTGCAGCACCACCATCATCTCACCTTTCGTCTCCTACCTTCATGTACTGTTTTACTGTTTTATTATTTTTTAAAATAAAGGATAGTATTGTAATTTAGTGAACGGTAGACTTGAGATTGAAGTGCCCCGACAACACCTGAAGGTGCAGGGAAGAAGCACTCTTCGATCCACTGTATGGCCCACCCAAAGCCTGCACCAATTTCCCGTATCCCACTCATATTACTCAAACCCTATATGAGTCTGTATGACAAATTCGACACCGCACTAAATCAGTCTAAAATTATTAGATAATAATAATAATAATAATAATAATAATAATAATAATAATAATAATAATAATAATAATAATAATAATAATAATAATATAACTATTCTTTAATTTTCTCATCATTCTATTTATTAAATGCATACTTTTGAAATATTAAATAATATAGTTTATTTTTTAAAACATATTCTAAAAAATCCAAAAGTAAAATAATTAATTAACTCAATTTAAAATTATTTTATTAGATAAAATGATGTGTTTGTTAAAATTTGAGAAAACCCTACATCCTAAAGTAAGGTGGGCCATTCGCAATCCCAAATTTAGTTGAATGATAAATTTTATTTATTGTGTAAACTAAACATGAGTTTAAGTTTATTTATTGTTATTGTTGGAAAATCACTGGCAACGAATTAAATCTCATGTTACTATAACTTCGGAGGTAGTTAATAAAAAAATAATAATAAATATAGTCGAATGAAAATATGGAATATTTTACATAGTCAATGCTTATATAATTCTTTTACGTGTATGAAAAAAATCTCATATATATATATATATATATATATAGCTGAGTGTAATTAATTTAAAATTTATCAAATAAATAACTAAAAATATTGGTGGAAAGAAGTTTAGATTAGAACTTTTATTTACAAAAAACACTAATAAAATTAAGAGTACGTGGATAGAAAAATGTGAACTAAATATAAGTAAAGTTTATAACTCATGAAACATTGAAAATTTAAATATAGTTGAGTAAGAAGGAGAAGGTTTTACAAAAAAGGAAAAAGAATAGAAACAGTTAATGACTAAAAAAACATAATTTAAATAAATAGTATCTTAAATCACTATCGTTATAAATAACTAAAAGGAGTTTAGATAGCTAGTGAAAAACATACCATAGTCCTTTTCTTTTTTCAAATTTTATATAAATGGGAAGATTTAAAAAAAATATATGAAGAAAGACATAACATACTTACAAACACGCTTTCAAAATAAACAAATCATGTTTAGAGTTATCTACAAGTTTTTACTAATGTACTTCAAACCATAACTTCTTTATTTAATCTTCTAAAATCGTATTTCTTTAACAAAATTTCACAGTTTCTTTTTTTTAAAAAAATTATTCTAAAATTGTAAGAGGATGCACAATTTCAGTTTCTTCTTATTTTTTGCACATCTAGTTAAACTATGTGTAGAAGTTGAAAGATGTAAAGGGTATGACATGGTCCACTTCTCACTCCACCTTTCATTGTGTTCTACCTTGAAGTGTCTTACTAACAAATCAATGGAAACTTTTCTTCCCAAATGATAATAGAAAGGTTCATTCTTCCCACCCCAACATGAGAAGACCAACTCTGTGAATATTATTTCTCACCTAAACGCAACAAATTAAGAATGGAATGGAGTATCTATGGCATGATTGGTGTGGGGAGATGATGTTATGTAAATATGTAGAGATATGTATGCAATAGAATATAGGGGAACTCAGTACCCTCTTAATGCATGTGTGTAATTAGCTAGATTTTCTCTACTATGTTTTCTTAGGATATTCATAGGTCTTTGTAAGCACAATTTTTTCATTTTGAGATTGTATTTGCCTATTTTCCTAATTTTTTAAAATTTACCTATTCGCATAAAATGTGTAAAAGATTACATTATTATAATAAAAAAAACCTACAATAGCCCTACTCCCAAAAGTAATGTCAACTTGTGAAGTTTTATGATTTTGAATTTAAAGGTAAAATTCTTAATTTATGCAAATCATAAGTATTAAAAGGATATTTACAGTGCGTTAGTTTAATGCAATCTTTAACAAGTGGGTTTTTGTTGGTGGAAAATCTTCAAGTCATCAAAAGGCACTATGAATGAGAAAAACATGTGGAACAAACAAAACCAAAATTCGAAGTAATAATCTTCTAATCTTAACGCTACGAATGAATATTGCATGTATGTACATATCTATTTTCTCTGAGAGTAAAGTAGGGTATGTAGTTCAGCACATGTTTTTTGAAGCACCAAAACCAAACTATTGCTCTGGCTAGGTTTTGTGTTTTTGCCTTGCTTCTACTAAAATAATTACAAAGAAGAAACTACCCTTATTCACTAGTAACTATTGAGAAGGCGCTTCCACGCGAATTTCTTCATTTTCCACGGGGCTAAAACTCACTCGTTTCTGCAAAATCATAGCAATATTCAAGTAAGAATAGTAACACAAAACCCTTAATAATCAAATGTTAGCTTCTTAGAAAAGTACTAGGAAACTGCTACATACATTCTAAACGTTCTTTCCTTCCTTCTTTCTTTCTTTTTCTTTTTCTCGTTATTTTAATACTAGTAAACGACGAGTACGATCATTGAGTGCACATGTATATACTAACAAAATTGTAAATTATTCTTTGGTGGCGTGTTTGATTTTTCATAAACTTCCAAAACCCTGTTTGTTTCCCTCAATGCGACTTCCTTTTCATTTGTCCTGCTAGTGTGTTTGGTATTGTTTTCTTTGACAATATTACGTTTCAAGTCTTAATTCTAATTTTTTTAATTATAAAACCAACATGTCATTTTTATAATCAATAAAAAATGCTTTCACGTTGAGTGCAAATCAACTTACTATTTGTAGATTCTACCTCGATGCACATCTTTCCAAAATCAACACAAAACAACTATTAATGGCTTCCAAATTCACGTTCAGTGCACATAAACTGATAGCAAGACATTAATAGAACTAAATACAGACTTAACATAAGTATAGATATAAGTCAACTTACTAAAACAAATTATGGCTTTCAAAAATATAGTTTAACCCATATTTCCTAAAAAGCATGAACATTTGTGAATAAAAAGTTAGTATAAAGATGATGAAAAATTCAACTTGTGGAGTATGAACGCTTAAAAAATAGTTATAATCCCATGAAATCCGGTGGAAGAAAAGGACCGTGTCTACGGAACCACATGGGATTTCGCGTACGTCCATGTCGCCATTAACAAACGCCTCAATTAGCGCCCGTGAACGCAAACCGCCAAACACACGAAAGTTCAACCTCCTTTCAAAGATTCGTGACTCTAAATATAATTATATAAAACATTTTTAAATTATCATCATAAATATAATTATCTCAAAGGGATTAATAATTAAGTCAAATTAGCATAAAACATTTTCATATTATCATCTTATCATAAACTACTGCTAACCAAACAATCCATAAATTTACGCTATATTCGGATTTAAAGTATAGAAATCAAAATAATATTTATATAGTTAAAAAATAGATCACATTTAAAAAGATTCAACGAGTAAGTAATATATATAATAAATGATAAAATAATTAACAAACCAATACATACCCCGCGTGGTTGGTGAAGCGTCCTGGCGCCACCGTCCTCTGCCGCTGCACCGGCGGCGGCCTCGCCGGCATTGTTTCCCATGTACAAACTTATGATTTTCTCGGCCACGTCGGAGCCGTCGGTGCTCTCCTCCATGAGCCTGTCCAACTGGGCCTTGGGGAGCCTCATCTTAACCCTCATGGGCCCGTCAGAGCCCAGATTAGGGTTGGGCCTGACGAGGTCTGAAACGGAGCGTTTGGAGAGCATCAAGAGCTCGAGTCTATCCTTAGCGTTCATGCCGCGGATACCACTGGATCGCACCCTCCTATGCAGCGCCGTTTTTTCATCTTCGGGCTGAATCTTGGGTAATTCAACGAGGAAGTAGATTTTCTTGGGCTTCAGTTCCTGGTGAGGCTCAAGGGGCTTGGCCCGAAGCCCAAAATGTTTGACGGCTTCGGAGTCCATTAGAACGTGGCCGGGGTAGTCCTTTACGACGTCGTTTGCTCTGGCTGGAGTTTTGAACTTCAACGTTTCTCCATCCACCTTCATCACCTTTGCTTTTCTACTCCTTCCTATGGTGTTCCCCATAGCTTCAACTTTTCTCTTTCACTCTGGATTTTTGTCTTTGGCTTTTGAGTAGGCGAAATTAAGGTACGTGTTTTGTTGGGTCAGTGTGTTTTGTGGGGCATTTATACGAGGATGCTTTGGTTGCAAGCGGTTGACAAAATCAAATTTGAATCATGTGTGAATTGGTGGAATCTTGGAAAAAGTATTGGTTAGTTTAGTGTTATGAAGGGTGAAGGGTAAATAGTGGTGTGAAAACTTTGGTTGTTAGGGGATAAACTCTAGTTTGGTTGGGCTATAAGAATAGTTGTGGGGTAGGGCAAACCAACCTTTCATTCTAATCAATCTCCCATTTGAGAAAAAGAAGAAAAACAAATGGGGTACACTCTTATTCTTTTCATATGTGCTTTCTCTACCTGTTCAGGGTACTTGCTTTTATGAGATACAGATGACGTTGCATTTTGGATAAACCACAGGCTTTATTTTGCCTTTTTCCAATTATTTACTTAACTTTAATTGTGAAAATAATATGTGAAATACAATATTAAAATAAAAGAAGAAGGAAATATTGAAATGTCTATTTAGAAAAGTAAAAGAGAAAAAGAGGGCAACAGTTTTAGCAATGCATACACACTTTAAAAAGTCTAATCTTCTGGTGTTTCAATTGTAGAGAAAGAGAAAAAAAAATGTTTTCTTTAGTTTGTTTTGGATAAATGATAAAAATGAGAAAGTTTATGAAATACTACACTAGCGTGGATTCAAACCTAGCATGATTATGAAAGTGGCTCATCGGCTGCACCATAACCATTCTTTATTGAAAATGATGGACACACTAAAAAAGAAAAAGAAAAAAACACACACATACATATATTAATTATTCAATTTTTTTAATTTTTTCTATTTCCCTTTTATGTTATTGAACTGGATGAAAAATTTAAATGTAAACTTAAAAGTGATTGAGTGAAAATGATTAAGATATATTATGTTAAAGTTTTAAATTAGAGTTGAAATAATAATATGTTTTGGAGTGATGATTAGTTAGCACTTAGCCAATCACGCGTACAGAATCTTTCATGTTTAGACTCATAGAAGCGATTTCCTATTGCTAATATGGGTGTCGGCGTACGTAGCTCACACTCACCCTACATCACATGCTTCTGTCTAATGTTGACCTTCCAGTGTTGTGTTCATTTTCTTTTTATCATTTTTTATTCTTTTATGTCTCTTTTTTTCTTATTTAAATAATTCTACACATACATGTATATTACATTACATCTTATATATTTTTCTGTGACGGCATCTTATATTAATTTTAGTATTAAAACTCTTACTGCTTAATGTACTTTTCGGTTTATTTAATTATTTATACAAAAAAATGGAAGTTGTGCCATTAATATATGCTTTGTTTTATTCCTTTTCTGCTCTTTATCTTTTCTTCGTATTAGTAGGTTCATATACAACATTATCTACTTTACAAAGAATATTTAAAGTTAAACAACATCATTTAAAAACAATATTATTGGAGTAAAAACGTGTAATGCTGCTTATTAAACTATTGATGCTTAAATAAGTAGTTAAAAGAATATTTTGAATACGTGAAATTGATAAAGAAAAGTCTAAATTAATAATATAATGTCAAATTAAACACTTACATTTTGAAGTTTGGTTTTAAAATTTATGCGATATTGTACCAGATAATTAAGTAATTTATCTAAGCAGTTGTGTATTGACCATAACGTAATTGTTCAAAAACAAGATTAAAAATTATTAACATATTAAATAAAAATAAGTTCAAGACTGATTTATCCTTTGTACTGTAAATTAATTATATTTATAGATTCAAGATCTTCAAGACATATATATTTTAAATGTGAAATTAGATATTTATAAATAGTTTGATAGTGATGTGATATAAAAAAATATAAAAAAATATATATAATTTTTATTTTTATTTTTTATGTTTAATTTGAACTTAAAAAGAAATGAGTTTGTCTTTTCATCTTCTACCGTGTATATGAGGATATTTATTGTACTTATTTTGACAGATTTGAAATGAATAGAAATTTTTGAAAAGATGTTATCCTTTGCTTATTTTAGAGTGATGTTTCATAGCTTATATTAGGGAGGCGAAAAGTTTCTCTTTTGGGGTTTTTTATATTGTGAATTAGGTCACAAGTGACCATTCACCATCTTACTTATTCCATAGATTTGAGTGGGACAAGGTTTTTCCTAATTCCTAACATTCATTCTTATCTTATAGGCTAGGTCACAAGTGCAATCACCATCTTGCTTATCTATCAAAAGGTGGAGCAGTGTGTTGTTTTAATTCTTAGTATTACCTTTATTTCTTGTATTTTCTTTATCTATTATGACTTTCAAATTCATCTAAAAATAAGAATCAATCTTTTGAGTGAAACAATCTTATAATCCAAATTTCTTCTCTTTTATCATAGATAATTTCAATTTCTATTTTACACCTCTAACTTAGAAAGTTTGAATTAGATAAACTTCATTGTACAATATTTTTATCTTTGTTGCAAGTAGAGGTATCAATATACCTTTGGTTATAATAAAGTACTTCTTAATTAAAAGGTATTTATCAAAAAGTATTTAATATTTTTTATTACAACTTTAAAAATTCACACGCATTTATTTTAATTTTATTAAATACTTGTTTAGTACACTATTATTTTAACAACGCTCGTTGATATTTGTTTCTATGAATATTATATATACCCACTTAATTAGTTAACAACACTCTTTAATAATTTTAAAGGAAGCTAGTGTGGTTGTACCAAAAGTTTTTTGAATTTTGCTTCGGATGATTTTCAATGAAGCAGTTTTCAGTTAGGAAGGGTATTGACTTCTTTCAAGAATTGAGGATATATATTGCTCCAAACTTTATGTCTTTATCTATGGATTATAAGTTTACCTTAGCAAAAGTGGATTTGTAGCGTTGGACAATTACCAAATTTAAACTCCATGTTAATTTATTGTCTTTATTTTAATTGTGTTAATATATATAGCTTATAAATATAATACATTATAAAAAAATGTAAATATGTTTTTAGTTTTTTAAATTTGGGATAAATTATAGTTTTGATTCCTCAAATTTAAAAGTTAACTTTTAGGTAAATAAATTATATATTTTTTTTTTGTTTTTAGTTTTGTTTCTAAATACCATTAAAAATTTCGCTCGTATGACTAACATCTACAAAAGTACTGACATGATATCTTATTTCGATTTTCCACTCTTTTCTTAACTAATCTGTTTTTATCCTTTAATATATTTGTTTTTACTTCGTTCATTTTGAAAAATAAATTAAAACAATTTTTTTAGAACAAAAAAACTAAAATGATAAATTTTAAATTCAATGACAGAAAATATGTACTTACCAAAGATATATTTAAGTCATAAAAAAAATAAGGAATTTAAGAACTAAAATATTTATTATATTGAATTTATCACTTGTAATTTCTTTAACCCTTTTCACTTTATTTGTTTGCATGATCTTGGTCCAAATATGGGGTTGAGGAACTTACTCATGCATGCATTAGTGATCATATATGGAGATTTGCCTACTTGCACAGACATGCTTGACTTGTTATTATTGAAAAACTGACCAAATCGAATACTCGTCATCACATATTGGGATGACAATTCTAACAAGTCTTCTTCTGAATGGTAGTTCGTTTGAATTGTTAGTTACAACTTTGAACATATTAATGAGTCAGCGAATTTTCATCACCTTAAATAAGACTTCCATTAATAACTTGTTTCAATTATCATTTGACTGTGAAAATAAAAATTCATATACGAAGATTTTTATTGAAAACGCTGACTTGGTATAGCCGAATTCAGAAGATTTTTTTTTTTTCGGTCGAATTAAAAAATGTTTTAGTAATACCTAATGAAGTTTCTTCCTAGTGCTTGAATCAATCTCAAGTTGCATTAATTCAATTCAACTCATCTCCTCTTGTAGTTTGCATGGTGGTTATAGTTGTCTCCATCTCAATGTTATTAGTTTCATGAAGTTTAGCAAAGAAAAGTATACCAATTCACACTGTGATTGATTAATTTTAAATAAAAAATACATTTATTTAAGCCTAATTTTGCAACCAATACCCATGTAACAAAAATACATGTCAGAGCTACTCATCTAGTTACAAAATATTAATATGTCAGTATATGAAGCTGTTAAAAAAATTCCTGCATAAACCTGCATCTTTTCACCCTTGTGACTTTCCTCTACTGTCATAGTTCACAAAACAACGCTGAAGGTTTCTTCATATTGACTCTAGAACAAGGAAAAAGCTAGGCAAAGATGCCATTGACAGCTAGCTACTTGGCATTGAGTTGATAAGCCAACATTGCTAGGGAGGGAAACCTCAACCAGTTATAGTAGTCTCCTTTCAAAACAACAATTCATTTCCATAGATCAGCCCACAAGTCCTGCAACAATTCAATATTCTCTCCACATAGAAGACTCAAAACTTGTACAAACATTCATTTTTCCATGCCTACTGTCCCTATAACCCTACCTACACTAGTACTTTCATACCTTTTCCTAAAAGGATAATTATTCATCTAGCCGAACTTAAAAAATTTCCTCTTTTTGGCACTTTAGTGGGAAAACAATAGAGGAAAAGTCATCTAAAGCAGAAGAATTGGTCCTAATAGAGAAGTAGGAAGGCTTCCCAAAGGGTTGTAGATTAACATGATGTAACCTGTGGTGAGAGTCAAATGGGTGCAGAAAGTTATCCCCAATTTTGCTCCTTTTCTCCTAAATTTGTCACGTCTGTTATGAAATCTTCAACCCTCCACTGATATGCACTTGTCCATACTGAATCCATCTCAACAGCAAATATGATATAGCATTATGTGCTAATCAAGTAGCAAGAATGCACCCTTTGACCAATCCAAAACAAGTAATTATTCAAAATGCTATAATTGATAGTGTCAATCAACTTTACTGCTTTGTGCCCCCGCTCCTCCTCCTACTTCTATTTTGTAATCTCTTCAAACATAGAATTTGATGAACATAACTTCTATTTCTGGCCTTCGGAAGACTACACCTACCCAACTTTATTAAAGTCCCCTTATGTTACATTATTAAATTTAATTTCAGCCATGCACAACCCTACCCATAATCAACCTTATCCCTTAATTCTCCAGAACGTTTTTTCTAGCCTATCTACATCCAACTCGTTTCCTAGTTGAAGTATTTTGTTTATAAAAGCAGATAGAAAAATGAGTAACAGAGGAGGAGAATAACAAATATTTTATGAAAAGGATATTGTTAAAGAGCATAGTATACATTAAAAGGGAGGATATTAAAGTGTTTTTTTGGAAGAACGACTTCAAGACTTCTATATTTAAATAGAAGTAGTGTTTTAAATACACAATTTTTATTTCCTGGTTTTTTATTTTATTTTTTTTAATTTTAATGAAGTAGTTACTTGAAACGTACAACTTCGCTTTTTTTTTTTTAAATTTCTTTTACGCTAAAAATTTATTTATTTTATTTTAGATAAACTATTTTTTATTTCAAAAAATTGATTTTAATTATTTGATTAATAAATTAAAATTTAAATACAAAAATATTATCATTTTTTTCAAAATATTCATATATATATATATATATATATATATATAATAAATAAAAATCACATATAAAATTTAATAATCAAATTATTTAAAAAAATTTAAATAAACTATATGTACATAAAAAGTTAAAAAAAAAAAGCTAAAAAAAAACTTTAGAGAGTAAAAAAATTAGAAACTTTTAATTTATTTTTATTAATACAATAATTAAAGAATATCTCAAAATAAAAAAAAATTTATTAATCAAATTATTTAAAAAAAGTAAAATATAAAAATTACTAAAAAATTTAAATTATCAAAATAAATGTCTCAAAATAAATATCTCAAAATAAAAAAATACGATTTTATAAAAATTTAGAAAAACATAAAAAAAATTCGAAAAATCCATTAATCAAATTTAAAAAAAATAAAATAAAAGTATGTTGATAGAAAAATTTAAGAAAATACAGAGAAGTATCCATTAAAAAAATCGTAACTTCTGAGAAAAGTGAAAAAAAAATATAAAAGTATAAAAAAATTAGAAAAGACAGAAGTAGATAAGTACGTTTTAAAAAAATGAAATTGTATATAAAAATCACGACTTCTAGAAAAATAAATATAAACCTATAGAAAGTATGACAAAATACAAAGATGAGAAGAAGTTGTTAGAATTATTTATTTTTATTAAAAGAAGTAAACATAATATTTAAATATGTCTTTTTCAAATATTCTCTAGTATTTCTCCTCAGAGATTCAATTGTGCTGGTCTAATTGAATAAAAATTCAATGTGAAAAATTGGAATAAGATTGAAAGTAAAATATCCGGAAGAAGAGTGAGAATGAAAATTTGCAACAAATATGAAATAAAGATATCTGTTAATAAAGATAATTGATAATTATAAAAAAAAAAACAAATTTGTATCTGAATGTGAATGAAAAGGAAACTATAAATAGAAACTAAGGGAGTTTTATGTTGTAATTAACAGTTGCAAAATTATTAAAATTCATTAAACTTTTTTAAAACATAATTAAAACCTATTAAAATCTGTATTATTGGTTTAGAATGTTTATATTTGAATGGGATATCCCATTCTTAATACTCTTCTCTAATTATTAGGAGGTGTTCTCTCCCTTTTTCAAAATACACAATTTGAAGCATTTCTCTTTTCTGTCATCTATTATCTTCTTTCACGGTCATAGTATTTTTGCTTATAAAAAAGTTTGTTTGTTAGTTCTAAAATCCTAGGTACACTTCGACAAGTTCCTGTACCGTAAATAAGTTCATAAAATAGAGTTTTTTTTTTTTTTTTTTATTTCGTTTTGTTTTTAAACTTTGAGGTTTTATGTAGCTAAAACTTTATTCTTTAATGTATGTGTTGGGAAAATCTGAGAGGTGTGATGGAAAAATTGAAGTGTGAGTCTAAGTTTTATATTGGATAGAAATGAGTAAGTAAGTTGAGCAATATATAAGAAAGAAGACCCATAAATCTACTGCATTAAGGTTTTGGGTTGAATGTGATGTCATTCCTTTATATGTTTTGACTCATTTTTCATTCTTACGATATCTTCCCGGTTATGCCCTCTCGAATTCTCCTAATAAGAGAAAACTGGAGAGACCTCAAACAAGAGACAAGAACGAGATAAAGGTCGCACCAAAATTTTTCATTTTTATTCAATGTGAGACTTAAACTCAAATTTAATTCTTAACCATGGCTACATTAGATGGTATGATTTTTTTAGTTTAATTTTTGTTATTGAAATTATTTAATTATGTTTTCTAATAACAATTCTTGTTTAGTTTTAACAATCCTTTGTGAAATGAACTTGAAACTTAATTTGATTTTTATCCTTTCATTTTTGTTTTTCGAAGTTATGTTCAAACAATCTTCATTTACTTTATTATTATTGTTAAATTTTATTGGTTGTAAATAAGTTTCAAGCACTCTTTAATTGGATTTATAGTTAGACTCGTTGGAAAATCACTTAAAGTGGAGTATTTTGTTGTTAGATGATTTATAGCACTACGATAATTAGTTGTACAACGACGATCAATGATTGATACCCTCCTTTCAGAAATTGTGCTTGGGCTTTATGCTTCCCATCCACACAGCAGCATATTTATGAGACATATGTGTTCCAACACAGCTCCAAGAGGATCGTACACCAAAACCAGAATGCTCCAAACTAGAGATGCCTCTGTTGGATCATTGCAGTAGCTTGTGCATACCAACCTCTTGCCTAATTAAACTTTTGAAAAGTTAATCTAAGTTGTTTCATACCACCTTCCTTTGATTCAGCAGCACACAAACGAAGCTACAATTCTGTATAAAGATTTAAACTCAAGATTATCAGTTAATTAACTTGGATCATGTATAAACCTTTTAAACCACACGTGCTTGATTTTTGCTACAAATATCGAATGCAGAACTAACTTTAGAAACGTTAGTGCACGAAAAAGGTCTTGCCTCATTAAAAGAAGATGTTCAGGTTACATGCATGATTATGCCTTGTGCTTGCACTTTTAACTTCTGCGTAATGGACAAGAAACAAAAAGCCAAGAAAATAGTACACGAACTAACTTTAAGCACGATAAACATTACTTTAAGAAGTTTTGGATGTTCATCCTGATATTGGTGGTTATTTGATGTAGTTGGTCTTTCAGAAATCAAATAGTCTTCACGGAAGAACAAGTAGATTTAGTAATTGGTTTGACTTCACAATTGGTTACATCAGTCCTTTATAATTCATGAGGACTTACTATAATAGTACCTCTTACATATACTTTTCATTTTCCATAAACATGTTTCAATAAAAAAAAAATACTTTATCTAATTGTTAAAAGTTGATACTTATTACCAATTAACGCCTTGAGTTTTTTATGTTCTTTAAGATTGGGAAAAGACTTTTGATGTACTTATTATAACCAACCAAAACTCTTAACAAGACTCGTGTATTTAAAAAATCATTAATTTATTTATTAGAAAACTATATTGATTACATATCTACATCTTTTGGTTAAAAGAAGATCAAAAGAGAAAAGTCAAAATATTTCCTTTTATCATGAGATCACTTCAAATTAACTTGAGTTTGTTACTCTTCCTTCTTTTTCAAATATTACACTCTGAAAGGAATCGTAGCTAGAAGCTAGGTCCATTTGTAGAATATCTAGTACTACTGTCAGACAGCTTTTGCATGAGTCTTCTGGTAGCTGCAACCACCACTCTTAAGATAGCATTCACTTGGAAACTGAATGGAAATTACACCGACTACTTAACTCTGATCGTAATGGAAATCTTGCATTCATTGAGATAACTTGATTGCTCATTATGTTTTTTGCTTTTGGCCATATATGAACAAGTGTACGAATTCCATTCCGGAAAAACTAAAAGATTTGCATGTTATTTTTCTCCGTATTATTTATAATCAAGGACTATGTTGCAGGAACATGCACATGGACCAAACCTAGTTTAGGTCATCAAAATATGAATATACAAAGGACACTTTCCATTACATGAAATATAAAACTCATGTTAAATCCTCCAACAATCTTCCCTTGAATTCCCTTATCTAGTATTGTAGTGCATTTGGTGTATTGAATTCGACCTATTTTAAAGAGATAATAAAATCTTAAAGCTTCTTTTTAAGTGCTTTTAAAAAATGAATATTTTTTGAAAAATTATTCTGTAACAAGCATGCACTACTACTACTACTGGTAATAACTTGCCAACATGTGCTAACAGTTGAGATCTATTTCCATGTCCAGTGTCTTGGTGGACTCGGAACTTTGTATTGGCTTCTCTTCAAAAGCATCAATCATAGACGAAGGTAAGGCAATTGTAAGGTCAAGATTCAAAGTGGATGATGAAATAATTGCTGATTCTTCTTCTGTGAAGGAAATCCTATGATGAGTGGCGGCAACTGGGGATTTGAAGATAGGGTCTTTTCTCATGGACTCGGATGTTGATGCACCCTCTGCTGCAGAAGAAGAATGAGGATGAGAAAAGCTTCTGTGTGGCTTGTGGTTATTTGGATCAATTCCCTTCTTTATTAGTTTTCTACGGATGTGAGAGTTCCAATAGTTCTTCACCTCATTGTCTGTCCTTCCAGGCAATCTTCCAGCAATGAGTGACCACCTATTTACAGACATATGCATCCAATTAAGATGAATTCTTTGCCAAAAATTTCTAATAATCAACCACTGAAATTAATTTTATTATAAATAACGATGAGAAAGCATTAATAAATTATGCATTCTGATATAACAATATTTGTTAATGAAAAAGTTCTAATTCAATTTTCATAACTGATATAGCAAGTAGTATAAATATGGCCATTGAAGTTACCTGTTACCAAGGAGGGCATGGAGTTTGATGATAAGGTCTTCTTCATCTTCGGCAAAGATTCCACGTTTGATATCTGGTCGCAAGTAGTTTAACCATCTCAGCCTGCAGCTTTTGCCACAACGATGCAACCCTATATGTTGAACGATGACAAATGGTTACAAAAAATGGTATCCTAAGAAATTCTTCTGTACAAGAAATATTTTCTTACTAATAACAGTTGAATGAATTTCCATTTAATGAAACTCTTTCTTCTTTAGAACTCAAAATCATTCAACTGTATCAAAACCCTCTTGAGATTGCAACTCTCTCCAATGATAAACCCTCATGAGTATAACACTAACCAGCAGCTTTGGGAATGGAACGCCAACAACCTTCACCATGAACTCTGATGTAGTCAATGAGCTTTTGGTCTTCTTGCTTAGACCATGCTCCTTTATTGATGTTTTCTTTGTCACAACAAGGTTTTCTCATAGTCGTACGAGGTTGTGATGAGAGAGGAAAAAAAGGGAGTGGAAGCTCTGACAAATGGCAAAAGAGAGGGTAGATGGATATATATTTGTAAAGGAGAGAGGATGAAGATGGATATATACATTGACTTGGACTGGTGGTTTTGCTGTGTTGGTGGTGGTGGTGGTGAATGGTTATAACTGTGAGTGGTTTGAATTTTTTGTTTTTTGGTGATATGATAGGTTAAGGGCATTTGACTTAGGGTGTTCTTAGCATTTCATTGCTTACCGTTAAGTAAATGTCGTTGTCATGAATCATAAACATTTGAACAGTATAATAATGGTGGTTATTGGGTCTAATTCACAATTTTCGTATACTGATACGAAGAACTTGGTGTCTATATATTGCTTTTATTTGGAGAAAGTAACGAATGATATGCCAAATTTTGGAAAAAGACATAGATAACAGGAATCAACCGCCCAAGACCACTCACTGTCTGCATCTCCTTCTTCAATGTTTAGGTTGGGATAACTATTCCAAAATCTAAAGCAACTCTAAGAGATATTTCCACAAGTTTATCTATATCTAGGAATGGACAAAAAAGTCTGAATTGAATTGAACTAGTTCTAAAGTGGATTAAACTTTTGCAAAATAAAATTGATTAAAATAAAAACTAAATAGTTTTCAAATATAACATTTAAAAATTGAATTTTATTTTAGTAAATTTTTAAAACTGAAAACTGAATTTAATTTAAATTAAAATAAATCTCTTGTTTCTTTTTTTATTGTTTTTTTCACTTTATCATCGCAATACGTAAACAACACCTTAACTTACATATGCTCTATGCAAACTGTTATTTGTTCCAAATTCATTCCTGATATTATTTAAAGTATTCAATTTTTATTTTTCATTTTTTTTTTGTTTTCAATCTTTATTTTTTATTTTCATTTTCAATCTTTCCTTTTTTTTATCAATAATGATTGGTTTTTTATCGACATTTATTTATCAATGTTTTCAATTTTTATTTTCGATCTATTTTGCTCTTATTTTTTACTTGTAGAGATTGAGTTTTATTCTTCTTCATTTTTACTCTTCTTTTTTGCTCTTTATTTTTGTTCATCGTGTGTGCCGTTAATCATGATGTAATTTTATAAAACCTAAAACCCAACTCAATCTAGGTGAGTCTTCAAAGTTTTTTTTTTATTAATTTTGAAGGTTTTGCGATTTGTGGGTTTAATTTGATTTTGAAGAAAGGGACTTTTATGTTGTGAACATTTTCAGGAACTTCTAAAATGCACACACAGGGAGAGAATCTAAACACTCAAAGCAGTGTAAAATAAACAAAATAGGTTAACTTTATATATAGTGGTAAAGAAAATCATTCAGGTTTTTATCAACTTCTTAATTATAATCAATTTGTTGGGATTCTTTTGAAGACCGAAACACTTAAGATTCTTTAAGGTATCAATAAAATTTCTTTTCTTTGACTTAGTGTAACTTTACAATTCACGTCCAAACTAGAGTTAAGATTTTGAATACTGATGAAGAGATTTATTTATTTCCCAACAACTAAGTCCTACATGGTTGACTTTAGTAAGAGTAGTACTACATTAATGTATTCATTTAACTAATAACTATTAGAAGTGGTACATTGTAGTATTATGTTTGTTGTTGCATAGGCTAATGTTTATTATTGTAAGTTTATTCTTCTCATCCAACTTTAAATACATATATATATATATATAATAACTGTGGTAAAAAGAAACTATAAATGTAATTTCTCTGGAAATAAGTGAGGGAGATGAAGACCAGATTTATATGTATTAATGAGAGGCACGTGATTGATGATAGCAGAGAAAGTGATGAAGAAGATGATGTCTCCAACCACACAGTGTGACTCATAAGAACACCATCGTAGACACGGAAACAAGGTTGTTTAGGTTTAAACAAAACATATAGATATATATAAGGACAAACAGCTTCATTATGCTCCAATCATGAATCATGGACTTATACCTAACTCGGTATATATATATATAACAAGCTACCTCAACAACAAGTCGCATCTGCACTTCCTTGTTTAAGTCGTAATACTTATATTATCCTTACCTAATAATATCATAAACTTATAAGATAAACACTGTGATGATGCATAATCACATATTTTGATAGACACATTATCAATAACTATATCATTAATTAAACAGAAAATGAACACTGAAATTGTATATTCAGTCACGGGAAAGGATGCACCTTAATTTGTTTGGCACTTGTCAGGACATACATCAACTGATAATTTAAGAATGATTTTTTCTTTTTCATTGCTAGGGTTTATGCACAAAATATTTGAATAGAAACCATTTTTACAGTCACCGAAGAAGTAGCTTTTGAGATTTCTCTAGATTGTTATATATGCCTTGCTGCCTAACTCATCATGCCCTTCTAAATCAAAAACTTAGTTACAATTCCATTAAGTAATCAAGTTCTATGATTAATCTAAGAATGTACCTAATTAGTTTTCTATTTAATAATTCGATCAATTATTCTAATTAATTAATTATTCAACCAGTTCTCACATATAAGATAACATTGATCAATTATTATAAATACATTGGCATGCTGTTAATTATACAATTTTGAAATCTATGGACTGGGGTGGCGGGATAAAAAAAAATACAATTTTGAGATTAAGTAGTATAATGCTAAATATTATACCACTACTTATTCTCATTCTTTTAATTATTTACTTAAAATAACTCCGGAATAATGATTTTATTTTCCTAAAAAGTAAATGATCTTAAAAATATGTAATTAAATTTTGAATAATTAATGTTTTATTTGAATTAAGAATTACGAGTAAATAATTTACTTTAAAATATTTAATGAAATAATATATTTTATTCTATTTTAATTGGTAACACTTGAATTTTACGGTAATAGTTTATCCGAGCTAATCGAATTTAATTGACTATGAATAAAAAATTTAATTACGTCATTATATACGTGGTAATGTGACGAATGTAATTATATTAAATTAGTATTTATTTGGTATTAAAATAAAAATGGAATTTTTTTAAATTCAATGCTGTCCATAAATAAATATTATAATAATATTGTTTCTAATAACTTTTAGTCATCACATGTTAAAATGGATAGGATTGCATTCACACAGTGATTATTTATGTACGAATAATGTAGTCGAGAACTTGTATTTGATCTAACTATATAAAAAATTTGTTTGATCAATCGAAAAAAATATTAACAAATTACCTCTCTATATATATTTAAAGAAAATGCAATTCATAAGAATAATGCTATATGTTAATGAATAAATTCCTCGTATCTTTTTGTGCATGTGTTATGTGACATTATCAGTTTTTCATGTTTAATTTTTAAACTAATTTTATATGTATGTTTTACAATAATATATAGACAAATATAATTTATCAATAAAAAGAATAAAATTTTAAATATAAAAAATTGTCATTTAATAATAACTAATTCGCGTATTGCAAGACTTTTAAAAGAAACATTATATTTAAACATATAGGCTTCAGTTTATACTAGAAAATTAATAATTCGAATTAGTATGTCCGAAATATAGAAAAAAGAACATATAAAAAACGTATAAAAAATACAGAAGCAATTTAACCAAATTATAAAATAATGTAATGGCTTTGAATTATTATTTATAGAGTTCCCATTATAATTTCACTCTTGATGATTTGTGGCCAAAATATTGATGATTTTAGATAAAATTTGAATCTCATATTAATAAGAAATGAAAAAATTATATATAAAAAAAATTCAAAGATCTATTATTTTATAATTTCAAAGTTATAGGTCGTGTCATACTCTTTTACATGAGTTTATTCATAGTCGATTAATATCAAATATTTGTAGCTCAGAGTAAATAGAGACAATTCTTTTTTTTTTCAAGAACATTTATATCTATCACAAATACTAATATGTGTTATTGAACTCCAGTTTTCATGTTAAACATAAAAATCAAATTCTGAGAAAGTATTTTAGAATTGAAATATAGGGTGAAAAAAAAGATGAAAAGAAAGGACTTAACTTTTTGTAGTGGTATTTTGTCTTGAATCCGTTAAAGCTGAATATATATTAAGTTGGTGAATGGTAATGAAGAAGATTTACTTGGACTGGTAGGTTAGTCGCACTTCAACGTCTAACGGTCTTACTTTGTCAAAAGAAGATTCAGATTAGATATCAAAATCGCTTTTCTGCTTTGTGGTGAAGAGTCATCCAATTTTGAGAGCCTCTTCTAACACGCCAAACCTCACAATTCTTTACATCAAATTTTCTGTAAATACAAGATAAAATAGTTTTGAATCAGTTTATATGTAGTTATTGATTTCTATGTTAACTTTCTTTTTAAATAATTTAAACTTACATATAAATTAATTTTAAGTTATGAATCTATAGTTTCCATTTAACAGCGTGAAAATTATGATAACGGTGTTAAAACTGTCTAATTTTAGATTTTGTCCGAGGCTGAAAATTTAAATATTTGAAACTATATATATGATTTTTTTTTTTTTATTAGCCAAATTTTCTAATTATTATAAATAAAAGAGTATTTTGATTTATTTGTTTTATGTTTTGGAGATGTTTTAGGCTAATTCCAAAATCTTAGTCGAAATTAAGTATAAAAAGATGCACAATGTCACCTACTTGTCCACCCGCATCTCAATTAAGTACTTTTGTATGTAGTATCCTATTTTCTGCCACTTGCAACACTGTAGACAAACACAAGACAGTTAGAGAAATGATAAGAGTACTAATAGAAAGATATCAGTTAGAGAAACACAAGACACTATAACAAATATGTTCACTTTTATTTACTATTTTTTGATAAAATGATAAGAGTACTAATAGAAAGATATCACCAGATAATGCCTGTGGCTATAATAAATTTTGTCCATTTTTAATTTGGAGATTATTAGTTAACTTGATTTTGAGAATGTGTAGTAATTTGTATCAAATAATAATGACTTTGGATTCCATCATTTACTTAATGTTTGAAGGATTTATGGTTCTTGTGGGGGCAGTAATTTTACTGCCATAGTTGAGGGAATGGTGGTTGGAACCGATATAAATCGTATGTGCATGTGATCACAATAGTAATAAAGAAAATTACTATAAATATTTAAACAAAATTAATACTCGTACTTTTCACTTTCTGGAATCAAATTTTCTGCTAAGTATTCTCATTCTGCAAACAAAGGGTATGTACAAAAATTCAGGATTTGAAAAATCAGGCTCAAGGTTCAATTCTAATGTAATTTATTATTAATATTTTTTTTTCATATTTTCCTTCTTTATTATATACTTTGTATAATAGAATGCTTATTTTAAGAAGAACAAATTCCATTGCAATTCTCGTGTAAAATATTTTTTTCATCTCAATTTTTATTTCTTACAATTGCATTTCCTTTTATAATGCAAATTAAATCAGAACTTACCTAAACTGTGAGATATTGCAGAGATAAAACTATGCAAATACCCTACTTTTGAGTGCTTGCACAACACTTCAAATACTTCAAATATATTGTGGTAAAATTTACCCGAAACATTCACTAGAACTCAACAACAATAAAAAGACAGATTTTCGAAAATATAGGATTTTTATACACGTCGTACAAATCCATCTCTTACATTATCAGCGTCATATTTTTTCCGTAGCAGATGTTCTATTGTTTATTACCATAAACCCTTTAGCATTTGGTTTATAGTTAAACACATGCAAATTCTATGTTATAGTGACAACTTCTATAAATATAAATAAATAAATAAATATATATATATATATATATATATATATATATATATATATATATATATAGTATTGAATTTAAGGATGTCGAATAGTAATGCAAGTGTCAGAAAAAATACACCATTATATTCAAACAAACACATGTATGAAAATAAAATTTAGATCAGATCAAACGTTAAATAAGCTCGAATCGAAAATGTGTAAGAGGATCACACAAAGAAAACACACCAACAATTTCAGATTACCAGCATAGAGGAGCAGAGAAGATTTCATAACTACGAAAAAAAAGAAAGAAAAAAAAAAACGGCATATTTAGATACAATAGTTAGACAAAGATAAACAACTAAACTTAGAGAAATCAAAAAACAAAGAATAGAGACAACTAAGATTAATGATAATCAACAGCAAGAAATGATGCAAAACTAATCTTTAAGCACTAACTCAACAATTTGATATTAATCAATATATAACATTATGCATCGAAATGAATGTTGCAATAGTTTTGTGCAAACAAGTATCCATTAATCTTATAGTAGGGCAGCATAGTAATATCCATAGTAAACTTCTAGTATAATAATGAGAACACTTGCCGAAATGTTTCAACAAATTTATGATGGAAAACAGTTTAGTACTAACATAAGAAATAAACACTCCATTCCAAACCGATTCAACAATTTTATAGAACCTAAAATTTGTGGCCAGTTCTGATGAGGAAGGATCAAATCTATCATGATGATGTACTCACAAAACTACACACTGTGAATGCAAATATCTAACCAAAAACAAGAAAAAGAATCAGCTACTGAAGAAGAAACAAAAAGGTTTTTCTCGAATGCTTCATGGAGTTTAGATGGATTTAATGACCCTAAAGACCCCTACCCAAAATATGATCCATGCTTTTTGCCGTAATTCATCAGCTGAAACAGTTAAATAAATCATTGAAATTTAAAACAATTACTTTTCTTTTCAAATTACATGTAATAAAAGTTACTCTTCACATTTTCTGTGCAAGCAAAAGATCCATTCCAACAGGGTTCTTAAGCCTTAGAAGAAGCATGTCAAACATGCTCAACTGTTTCCCCTACTTGATATGATACAATTGTAAAGGGCATATAATGTAGTTGAATTGCTTTCAATTTGTAAAAAATGAGTTGAACTATATAAATTCAGAAGGGGAATTGGCATCGGGTTTTACATCACCTAATCCACCTGCATGATGCAAAACCTGAGGAGGCAATGTCCCTAATCCATTGCTCAATCCATCAGTTCCAGACCCAAAAAACTGGCAAAGGAGCCTTGCCATGATCCCAAGAACCTGCATTTGATTCTGGCAAGCCTCAACATGCATCTGCATCATCTGCTTCTCATGCTCAACCTGCATTGCCACCATCCTCTGCCTCCACTCCATCTCCTCCTCCTCCATCTTCTCCTCCACGCGCTTCCGCCACCGCCGCTCCGCATCCAGCTCCCGCTCCAACCTCATCCTCTTCTCCAGCTCCCTCCTCGCCCACCTCAACTGCCGCTCCTCCAACTCCATCTCCCGTTCCTCCAAACACTCCCGCCGCCGCTCCCGCCGAAATTCCACCTCGCGCCGCTTCCTCTCCCGTTCCGCCTCCACCTTCTCGCGTCGGAACTCCCGCTCCCGCCGCCTCTCCTCGCGCTTCACCACCGCCTCCCTCAGCTCCACAACGGAGCCCAACTTCCTCACCTTCAACACATCCTCGTCTTCATCACCACAGTCCTCCTCCTCCTCCTCGTCATCATCGTCATCATCGGAATCGACCTCAAACCCTAATCTGGCGGTGGTGAGGGGTTTAGGCGATTCCAACAACTGGACGTCGCCGAAGACTTCTTTATACTTGAGAAAATTCTCCCAATGATTGTTGCCGTCCTTCCAATTGAAGTGGTGAGGCGCGAGGCGGATCTTCTGCTTGACGCCGAGGTACTGGTGGCGCATGTTCTGGACCTTGATGGAGACGTCGCGCCAGGACCACTTGAAGGGGAAGGAGGAGGGGTCACGGTGGTGGTGGACGGCGTTGACGTGCTCTGCCACGGGCTTGAACTTCTTCTCGCGCGTTTTGAGCTTGGCCAGGGTCCCTGAACGGAGGAGGTCTGAGTATTTGGACAGTAGGGTTTGCTCCTCCACCTCCGACCACTTCTTGCGCTTCATTGATGCTGGATTCCGCTGAGATTGCTTGCTTGATCGATTGATTGCACGATGCACAATGGATTTCCTTCAAATTTGGACCCTCTTCATACTCTTTTCTTTCTCACAAACAAAGCCCTTTCAGACAACCAGAGTGAAGTGAATGCCCTTTCCCTTTTACTTTACATCTTTTAATTACCATTTAATGGATAATTTACACATTTCCAAATTCTGTTTACCTTTTCCTAATTTCATTCAAATCTTTAAAATTAATTTTTTTTTTATGTTGGACTTTAGTTTGGAGACTTCAAATATATTAAAAAAAGTTAATTTTACACTTTTATAAATAAAAATGATTGGATCAACTTTAATTCTAGTTTAGTTAGATCAAGGTTACAAACATTTAAATGATTAGGATCAATATGTTCTTACTAGCACATTTTCTACCCTTCAACATTCTAAAAGGACGTAGAATGAGTTCATAGCCTCAAAACCCCCCTTGTATCTCACAAGGGGTGCAACTTCCTTCAGCCTCAAAATTCCAGCGACCAAAGGATCCACGTCATTTTCAGCAGCACATACTTTCAGCCTTGTGCATATGGCTATATCTTGGTTGCCTCAATCTTCAAAGACATATTCATCAGTTACAGCACTTGCACTGAAATTTTGTAGGCCAAATGTTCACATATTTTGTTCTATACTTCTGTGAGATGCCAAGTATTCAAATAATCGTTGGATCTTTACTATGTCTTTAATTTCACGATAGAGTTCAATTTTATTCATATCAAACATGATTTTCGTGAATATGATTCTCGCATGAAATCGACTTTGCTACCAAACATAAACAGTATGTTAAACCTAAAAATCATGTCTAAAGTGATAAAAGATGCAAAAACTACAATTATTTGCTTCACTTAAACACAAATCAAATTTAACGTAATATAATTCCAAACTCTCACAAAATCAATTTTATGAAATTAATTTCATTCAATGTCATTTTTTTTTAAAAGGGACACTAAAACTCTCATTTGATTGGTCGGTTAGCTGGTTATTGTTAATTTGTTTCTCCTGTATGTGTGTCTACCACGTAAATATGGCATTTGCTTTGTCAGCTCATTCCCAATTTCTGGCAACGAGTAACAAAATCCCCGAGAAACTACATCCCCGAAAATTGCCATAAACCTTCAATCAACAACTTTTCGTAGTGACGGTTGATATCTAAACTTAAATACCAAGTTCACATCAAACAAAGATGGAGAGGAATGCATAAAATGGTGATGGGTCAATTAACAGATATGCAAAACCTATTATGAAGCCTTTTTATTTTATGTCTTTTTAAGTGTTGGACAATCGAAGAAAAGGTATTTCTTCTTACATCTCACTAATTTCTTGGATTATTTCCTATTCATTTTGGAAGGAACTTTTTGGAATCTAAAAAAACATTCAGGCAAGCCTACTTAGAAAATGAACGAGGTGATAAAAGTTAAAACCTTCAAGAAGACCAGCACTGTAGGATAACGAAAAAACAATTAAGGAAATTTATATATCTATCAAATATTAATAATCAAAGGTAATATAGGTAACCACAGCTAGGACGAAAATAATACATTATAAATCTGGGCTCAATACGTGCTTCGACCACAACTCAATCATCTCAATTGTAGCACTGTATATACAGAAGAAAATGATAGGCAAACCAGGAAAGCAAGAAGTCCTCTAACTGAACTTGATGCGCGTGTCATGAAACAAGACCCTCCCGAGCGATACTGGTCACACGAAGTACAGCTTGCGCACTTAGAGGAGAAAGTTTTGACTGACAGAAGCTTTCCCAAGAGCTCATCTCTGGATGTTCATTCACAGTATGATCATTGGCAGTGAGATCATTGATAGTGTGCTCATTGACAGTGTGCTCATTGACAGTGTGATCATTGATAGTGTGCTCGTTGACAGCAGATGCCATGAGATCATGAAATTTCTCATACACATTTTGAAGCTCAAGGAGTAGAGCTCGAGCTGCTTCCCTGGACTCAGGGAGCTGGTCACTCAACTGCGACGCAGCTACTTGGATCAATTTGTCAATCCCATATGTCTTTATGCCTTCTGCACCCTTTTTAAATAAAAGTTCAAGGATCAAAACAGCAACTGTTAATTAATAATGCTCCGAATCCAAATTGCAAAAGTAGGCTGGTCATATTCATTACCCTTTCTAGTTCAATAAAATCCTTCCAAATTCCAATTAGATAATGCAGGGTAATATACTTAAATATGTAACTGTCATTTAAATCTTTTATAGAAAAACCCCCACCCTTTGTCAAGGTATGTATTGATAACGTAAATAAAAAATAGCAATAAAATAGAATTGAGCTCTTTGCATATATAACTATTTAAGCACAGAGCCTGAAAATAATTTTGAAAAGAACAATACGGAAAGAGAATAGAAAAATGAATATATATTTTCTTTACAAACAGTTTCAGAGCATTGCACGATAGACTTAAAATAGATACGAAACCGTTGTTACTAGCAGATCAAACAGATTAGAACCAGTCAAGAAACACAATATATTTACTTAATAATCAAAGAAAAATTTTTTATAACATGACGTACACTATCAATAAAGACAAGTGCTCCTCATCGGCAAAAAAAAAAAAAAAAAAAAAACAAAAAAAAAAACAAAAAAAATTTTATAAAAAAAAAAAAAAAAATTTTTTAAAAAAAAAAGAAAAAAAAAAAAAAAAAATGGCCCCCCCCGTCAAAAAAAAAAAAAAAAAAAAAAAAACTA
>Ga0099824_1001930_pt1 | contig 30039 bp, 19 predicted proteins | sample SiratrowhiteBW_FD_76837 | JGI IMG/M metagenome (GOLD analysis project Ga0099824, IMG submission 76837) | Root nodule microbial communities of legume samples collected from California, USA - Siratro white BW | ecosystem: Host-associated > Plants > Roots > Nodule | place: USA: California... | reverse complement strand
ATATTTTCAAAAAATAATGATTATGTTAAAATGAAACTTAAATAATCAAAATTTTATTTATATAAATTTTTACTTTAATAATGAAATATTCAAAGTGTCATTTTAAATTATACCATTATACTTTATAAGAAATTTCTTAGTTCTTATATATTTTTTTACGTGATTAATTATAGTATTTCAATAAAATGTATTAAGAATTTTAAATCGTTTAAATCTAATTATTAAATATAATTCTGTTTTTAATGTACAATTTTTTATCCATTGTATCGTTTAGAAATTTTTACTGTCTAGTAATTAATAAAGGTAAATAACTTATCATAAAAGTAAATACCTTATTTTCCGAGTACTAAACTAATTAATCAATTATTTTTATTGAATTTCACTTAATATATATTAAACTAAAAAAAATAAAATTAATTTTATGATAAGTGATACTGTATTTGTTTTATTTGAATTAATTGTTCACATCAACAAAAGAGCATGTGATAGATGTGTTTGAATAATTGAGATTATTTGAAAGTGAAGAAATGCGAAAAAAAACAACATATCCTACCTCTCACATTGATACGAAGATTGAAAGATATGTGATAAAATAATAAATAAGAAGAAAAAAGTAACCTCAAATAATATAACAATTGATTATAATATATAATAATAAAAAATATAAGAATATAAATGTATTTATACAATAATAAATAAGTTAACAATGTTAATAGTATAAATACTAAAGTTATAAAATAATAATATTTAAAATAAATATATAAAATAGTAAATATAAAATATTACTAAAATTATAAATAATAATATTAAAAAATAATAACCAAAATTACCTTACAAAATAATAATATATATAAAAATAATAAAATTACAAATAATGATTGTAATAATAAATAAAAAATAAAAAATAAACTTATTATTCATATTTTATTTTAAATTAATATTAAAAAATAATAATTTATCAAATGCACCTATTACATTAATCACAAACTTTAAAATTATTTTCTTTAAAGTTATAATGTCTCTCTCTTGATTCAAACAAATTAATTTTTTATATATTTAATCTTAAATTGACTTAACTCCAAATAAAGCATTAAATTTTGTTCAGTTAGTCATTTTTAGTTAGCCGTTAGAATTTAGCATGTGAGTTGAATAAGTTGACTTGATGGATATTTTAAAAAAAAGTTGTCATTTTTTAAATAAGGACTTTATTTACCTATTACTAATAATATTGTAACATTTAAGTGAAAATAATAATTCAATAAAATCAAATAAAATTGCTAAAACAAATATCCATAATCACTATAATAAATTTGAAACTTAGTCATTTTCTGATTTAAAAAAAGAAAATGAGTGCAAAGCACTCAGATATGCTTTAATTAGAAAAAAGTTAAAGTTCATTATTAGCAACTACGTAAAAGTAGGTGTACTTTTACACTCATGGGGTGAAAATAAAATGACAATATTAAGTCATTTTTAGTGCCAGATAAATGAATGTGTATATTTATACAATTTGTAAAGTAATACACATAAATGTTTTTCTTTAGTATAATATTTTTGTATACTTTGATTATGTAAGTTTTTTTTAGCATTTGTATTATAAAATAATCATGCAAGTTTAAGTTATATAACTTTGTCTTTATTATTATATTTGGGTGTTTGATTTTAAACTAAAAAAGTCTTATAACAAAATTGGTAAGAATTTTTTTATACTTTAAATGAGTCATATGATGTTATATCACTTTTAAGTGACCTATATTATATTTTCATAATTTTTGCTCGTTCATATTTTCATAAATTTCGATCTATATTTTAATTTTTCACTATTTAAAACATTAACATTAATATAATTACAAAACATTGTTGAAAAAAAAAATCGAGAATCTTCCTATGTAAAATTTCCTTAATCAATCCCAAACGTTAATCCAAACAAAAGCAAAAATTATACAGACATGTGTTGTGAATGTGTGCTAAATTTATTAAACCGCGTAAAAAAAAAAAAGAGGAAAAGATAGCAACTGTTAAAAGAAACTTAATAGTCAACGAATAAATTTGATTGAGTTTGTTTTAACGCTTGCAAAATTAAACACACATTTAATGCATTCACACATGAATGATAATCAAAATTTAATACTAACTGATGGTACCATTAAATGTTCTTAAATCATCTATGAAACAACGCCAATAAACATTTTCAAATTGTTTCTCAATTTATTTATCACTATTATTGTTTTTCTAAATCTAGCCTATAGACAAGTTGAAAAAATACTTATATTTTCATGTCGAAAAATCTTCATTTGTGGATGCATGTGAATAAAAATGGTGGAACGAGTAGTGTCACTGTCACACAAATGTCTGAAAATTACTATTCTACTGTCACATTCTCATTCTCACCGACCATTTTAAAAAGTCTTGAGTGAAAGCAGAGACAAATAATAATTCAGAGAAAAAAAAAAACACACTATAAAGAGAAGGCCAAGCCAAACAAAAGACTGTGACAAATGTAACCACAGTTGAAACTTAAGCACTTTGTTTCTTGTTTTGCCTATTGCATATGGTTTCTCTCACGTACGTTTCTGTCAGATCTCCATTCTCCAACTCCAAGAATTCGTCTCAACTCTCCCAAACCTCACCTTTTTCATTCCCCATTATTTAATATTAAACAGTAACTGTTTCTTGCTCACTGGGTTTCCCCATTGCTACTACACTAGCTGCTTCTTCTGCCAATTCTTTGTGCATTTAAAACCCTGAACATAAAAGCTGGTTGAGGGGTAGGAGTAAAAAAGTGGAGATAGGAGCTTCAGCTGGCAATTATGAAACTTTACCCGAGTGAGTGGTAAAGCCGCAAGAACTGTCACATTGTAAGGAAAAAATTAGATAAGCACGCTGGTTTGGAAGGCGTTACAAGGAAAGTTCCTTATTTGTTGCACCTTAAAGAGCTACCTTCCAAGTTCTCAGTTATAAATCAACAAGAGAAACAAACCCTTTCAACATTGTTCAACTTTCTTTCTTCTGTTGTCTTCTTGAATAATTTGGTACTATCCTTCACATCCCAAAGTCTCCTCTATTGTCAGGTTTTGGCTTAGTTTAGTTCCTAACTCTCTGTGTGTATGTGTTTTAACAGATTGGAAAAAGATGTCGCTTCAGAAGCAAGCTGAAGAAGCAATGATGTCAAGCCTCACCCAAACGGTTGAGCGTGAAGAGGGAGAGGAAGTCAAAGGGGAGACGTCACATTTTAGCTTAAGAAATGCTCTCTGGCACGGTGGTTCTGCCTATGATGCTTGGTTCAGCTGTGCCTCAAATCAGGTAAATATCAGTCAGGAGAGTGTGATATGATTTTGCAGATAACTATACTCAGGTTTATGTGTGTATATATAATAGCATTTGCTTTGAAAGGTCATTTTTTTAAATGAATCTCATTTACGTGTTCACCTAAAGAAATGAGAGAAATTCTTGTCTCATGATACAAGATGAGATTATGAGGTTGAAAACCGTTTTGGTTTCTTCTAAAGCAGGAAAATTTACATTTTTTTTTTCTGGGTTTGTGATGTGCAGGTTGCCCAGGTTCTGTTGACTCTGCCTTACTCTTTCGCACAGCTGGGGATGGTTTCAGGCATCATCTTCCAAGTGTTCTATGGCTTGCTTGGGAGTTATACTGCTTATTTAATCAGCATTCTGTACATCGAGTACAGAAGCCGGAAAGAGAAAGAGAATGTCAGCTTCAAAAACCATGTCATCCAGGTTAGATATCCAAGGAACCTAGATAACAAACAATTGAAAAACCTTTTACCCCCCTTTCCACCCTATACAGTGCCATTTTTGTTTTTACTAACAAGTTTCCCTTCATTTTCTTTGCAGTGGTTTGAAGTGTTGGAAGGCTTACTGGGTCCATACTGGAAAGCCATTGGATTGGCCTTCAATTGCACCTTTCTCCTCTTTGGATCTGTCATCCAGCTCATAGCTTGTGCCAGGTTTCAATTTCCTCATTTCTTAATTGTATCTACTTTTTTGTTAATCAGTATGTATGGTCTAATAGAAGAGTGTGAATTGATTGAGATAGATATGTATGATCCAAAAAATTTAACTTGTTTAACTTTATGTAAACTCTTGTCTTTACATGCAGTAATATATACTATATAAATGACCACTTGGACAAGAGGACTTGGACCTACATATTCGGGGCTTGTTGTGCCACCACAGTGTTCATTCCCTCATTCCACAACTACAGGATATGGTCCTTCCTTGGTCTTGGCATGACCACATACACTGCTTGGTATTTGACCATCGCAGCACTTGTTCATGGCCGGGTAAGCAAACCAACAACAACCTTAAATGTTTTTCTCTGGTGGGGTTTCTACTCCTTGAAATTGTTTCAACTAAACTTGGTTTGAAAACTGTTTTTATTTGGTAGGTTGAAAATGTGACCCATTCCAGCCCAAAAAAGTTGGTTTTGTATTTCACAGGCGCCACCAACATACTCTACACTTTCGGCGGGCACGCCGTCACAGTGTATGCACTTTTTAATATTTTGCTTATTAAGTTGGACAAAACAATCATGACATTGTTTTTTCTTTAATGTCTAGAGCAGACACCCAAGAAAGATAATTGGAGAATTTCACTGCATGGTCCCTTTCTTCAACTGCACCTTTATCTTCCTGCATTCATTTCTAATGATCCTTGGAAATAAGACAAACATTTTATGCAATACTTTTCAATAACCATTTCGATGGGGTCTTGGCTCACCGTGATACTCTGTCATTAGCAGTAAAAATATTCAAACCCCACTTAAAGACTTTGTCAATATCATATAATTTTGTAGTATATAAAATAGCAAGGGAGCGACATTTTACCTTGCGGTACGTCCTAGTTATTTATTTCACTCGAGTGAAAGGTGCTAGAGGCATAAAAGTTCGAACATAAATGCATACATTAATTATGTTTGTTTGTCTTTCCGGCATTGTCCACCATGAATTGTTTGATATTTCAATGGTGCGAAAGGGTGTGTTTATCTTTTGGCATTAAAATACACAATTCTTGACCTGTCTTGGAAATTCAATTGTTGGCTTGTTTTTCCTTTTAGTATTATTCATATTTTTCAGAATGAAATATATATAGGGAATTATCATATATGTCATTTGTAGATTTAAGTTTCAATGAACTAATAAGGACCATGTGGCATAACTATTTCAGGGAAATCATGCATGCAATGTGGAAGCCTCAGAAGTTCAAATATATATATGTTTATGCTACATTCTATGTGTTCACCCTCACTCTACCCTCTGCTATTTCCGTTTACTGGGCCTTTGGTGACCAACTTTTGGATCACTCCAATGCCTTCTCACTTCTCCCACGCACTGGCTGGCGTGACGCGGGTGTCATCCTAATGCTCATTCACCAGGTCCATTTCCTTAAGTACCACATAATTCAAAACCATCATGTGTCTAGTTTCAACTAATTTTTAATTTACCAAGGTTAATTTAACTCAATTATGTGTCATGTGAAGATTAGTCGAGATCTTAGTGATCTTTAGGTTCTTACTCAGTAACTAATAGTTGGTGTTTTTCTACGTAACTTGCAGATTATAACATTTGGGTTTGCTTGTACGCCATTGTATTTTGTGTGGGAGAAAGTGATCGGAGTGCATGACACAAAGAGCATATGCTTGAGGGCTCTAGCCAGGTTGCCTGTGGTGATACCAATATGGTTTTTCGCCATTATTTTCCCTTTCTTTGGGCCCATTAATTCAGCTGTGGGGGCCCTTTTGGTCAGCTTCACCGTTTACATCATTCCTGCTTCTGCCCATATGCTCACCTTCAGATCTGCCACCGCAAGACAGGTATGATCCAATCTCCCCCCCACATCTTATCTTAATATCTTTGTTTCTATTTTCTACCTTACGTCTCTCATCCAACTACTATATTTCATCACATATGCTCATACACTCAACCTTGGTTTCCAATTGCTAATAATGCTACTCACATTATGGGCTATTAAGATTCTATAATGGTACCAGAAATTTTGAACTTGTTTTCTTCTGCACCTAAAAGGCTATACTACCCATCCTGGACTGTATTTTCTGTTATCACATCTAACCACTTCTTACCTCCCAGGTAGTGTTAGAATTTGATAATTTATGAAACAAAATAAATTTGGTGCAGTTTCTTTGTCAGTTGTCATGTAGTTATATGCTATAGTGTAGTCATACCACCACCACTATCTGCTACTATGCCAAACCACATGTTAGCAATGAGTGGGGCCATGGTCAACCTAACACTCTTCACAGTTCTCACCTTACTACTCCTATTCCTACCATTGGCTAATAACAAAACTTAAGACATTGTTTTAATAGTCAAATGGTCTCAACCATGTAACAATGTACCATCATTTTCAATTTTGAAAGAGTTAATGATTTGTCATTAAAGAGTAGTGAGAGGCACAAGTTGGTGGAAATTACATGTAATAATTTTTGTCACAACACATTTTGAAGCCCAGTATCTGACTATGGATTATCTATTTTGGGATTTTAAACAGAATGCTGCGGAGAAATTGCCCTTCTTCATTCCAAACTGGACGGTGATGTATGTGGTGAATGCATTTGTGGTGGTGTGGGTTTTGGTGGTGGGCTTTGGGTTTGGAGGGTGGGCCAGCATGACAAACTTCATCAAACAGGTTGACACATTTGGGCTATTTGCCAAGTGCTACCAGTGCCCCCCCAAACTGACCAACCACACCCTGCATCACTGAGAAATATGTAGGGTGGCATCTGAATCACCCCTTTTGATGCTGCTGTATTATCCCTATTTTGTCTAGTTAATGCGTATGATCCTTATGTAGGAAGCTGTATTACTTTGGCAGATATGATATTATACAACAATTTCTTAGAATACTTCCTACAGCATTACTTTCTTTTTTTTTATCCTTATAATACTTTATTATCTTAATCACTTTGGGCTCATCATGAACAGCAATATAGCTAGTCTAGGGATTGATGGTTGGCATGAAGGTACATCAAGTAAAGCCTGCACTAGTCCCTATTATAGCTTCCATTTTTAATAAAATCATGTTACTATTACTCCACTTTACAACTTATCATTTCAGTCATTATGGCTAAAAGTAGGCACGGTGTTCTGTTTCAATTGATGAAAGCGTAACCGTTGGATTCTGATTATTATTTTGTATTTCTGTGTTTCAATAAGAGATTTTTTAAAATATTTTTTATGATGAAACTATTGAATACTATACAAAAATGGACGGGTATAATGATGTCAGATTTTAATCAACGGATAGATTTGCTTAGCACATAATATCATGAATTAAAAGTAGAATGACTGTTTAACTGGTTAAAATAGTGTTATTCACTTCTTACTGGTTTATACAACCATTTACAAAGATGACATCTCCAATAGTTTTTTAAATAAATCTGAACTTTATCAACTAAACCATTCTCATAACATGAATATATTTAAATAAAAAATTAATTAATACTCCATTATACTTCAGTTATTTTCTAATAATTAATTTTATTTGTGGATTATCATTCTTAAAGTTTGAGATATTAACTTTTTTAAATCATACTGTAACATTCACTTAATAATAAACAGTTGTTACTGAAATAATTCTTCCGGTTAAGCAATGTTGCTTTTCTGAATTTTGTCACTGCAAGCAATTGGGCCCAATTGCTTTTCAAACACAGTTTGATTTAGCAAAGGATAGTTAAAAAGTGTAAAAAAATAATAAACAAAACAGATGGTTGGATTTTTATTAGCAGGTAACTTTTTTTTTTCTACCATTGCGTATAAAAGGGGGTAATTCGAAAGAAAATCACACAACTAAATATCTCAAGTTTCTCTCACTATGGCTGTAAAAAATCTCTCAATTGTTTGTTCATTCAATGTATTTAAACCAAAATCTATTTAACATTATATCAAATTATTAACAACCACAAATCTAAATTTATAAAATTCTCTCCATTTAACTAATTTACAACCCATAAAATAATCCTAATATAACTAAGTAATCCTACACTCCAATTTCATCCATATTAATGTCAAAGGAATCAACCACTACCAATTAACCCATCCATGTCAAGAGTTTTCAAAGGGTACGAGTGATAACTAAGTATATTAGTGGAAATCTCATTTATATCTAAAGACAAATATTAGAAAGAATGCAATTATAGGAATAAATAAAAGAGTAAACTTTTTTGGAAAAATATTGAAGATAATTATAGTAAATATCGTGCACAACATTTGATGATGAAAGATTGGTCACAGCTAAAATATCTACAATAAAATATGAATAAAAAGTTAAATTTTATTAAAGATAATTTACAGCAAATATTGTGGACAACATTTGAAGATGAAAGTTGGGTCACAACTGAAATATAGATAAAAGTATAAATAAAATGTCAAGTTTTATTGAAGATAATTACAGTAAATATTGTGCACAACATTTGAAGATTAAAGATTGATCATAAATAAAATATCGATAACAAAATATGAATAAAGGCTCTGCCAATTTTTCAACTCACTACAATAATAAAGTAAGAATATGATATCATGCGATATACACGTGGTGATTTATTTGCAAGACAAAAAAGTATGCATTAAAATTTGAAAATGTATAGAATATGTTAAAGAAATAACCAAGAGGCTGACACAAATTGACGAATCAAATGAGAGAACAAATGTTTATGTTTTTGGAGCATACTCATCCTTCCAAACAAAAATCTTCTAGTGGTGATGATCCCACTAGAATTAATGTTTTTATGACATATTATTTATGTGAGGTAAACAAATTTTCAAATCGTCCGTAGTAAAAAAAATTTAACATATTTTGGATTTTTGAAATTAATTTTTTATTTTTAAATTGTATAATCTAAAAATATATTTTAAATTATATAATTTAAAATTAGTTTTTTTCCATTTTAGTAAGATTTTAAAATATATTTTAAAATTAATTTTTTCACTTTTAAATTTTATAATCTAGAAATATATTCTGAATTGTATTTTTTTTTTACTTTTAAGTTATACAATGTAAAATCATATTTTTTCTTTCAAATTAATTAATCTAAAATTAACTATTCTCTCTTTCATTTCTAGATTATCGAAACAAATAAGTTTATTTGAAATAAAGCTCAAATGGTTTCAATGCAAATACATGTTCAATCTTTGATTCATCCGAAAGGGTGAAACGATATGCTTCATCTATTCAAACTATTTGGTACCATTTGTTGCATCTACCATCTGTACCAGCATTTCACAAGATTACCAGCTAAAGTAAGTATAAAAATAACAAGAGATATAAGGCAAAATATGTATATAAAAGGATTAAAGGTGCAGAAAAAAAATATGGAAGTATAGAAAGTAACTATGAGCTTTCTATTTTTTTCCCGAGATAACATATGTACGAAAGAGAGAAGATGGAAGATGAGAAAAATTTCATACCCTATGTTCCTCACTAGAGAACAACATGCATGCATAATGGATGTCTAATACGTGAGAAATTTGCATAGCATAGGTTCCTATAACTTAGGAAACAGCAAACATGTAAGTCACAACTTGTGAACATTTTTATGGCACAACTTGTGAACATTTTAATGGCATAGATACCCATAATTGTTACCAAAATACTTATGGGAAATGGAAATAAAAATAGATAGGTGGTGTAAGAAAGCCATAGAAGAGTGGAGAAAGTTTCCTTTATAAGAGTATTTTCAAAAGAATACAAGGACACATGTGAAAAAGAAATGAAAATTGCCAGAAGAAAATTTTTTGCTGGTCCAATTTCTTTTCTTTTATGATAAATAATCATTAATTATAAGAGATTATTTAGAGTTTCTTTTTAATTTCCTTGTATGATCATATTATTAATAAAAGATGTTACCAACTTTATCTACCAAAAAGTTTCTTTTATTCAGACATTAACATAGTTATTTAATTGGCATCTCCTTTCTGAATGAATTCTAAGAAACTGTGATGGCAAGAAAAAAAAAATGTAAAGAAGCAGTACCAATTACTATATAAATGATGAAAGAAGAATATATTGGATAAAATACTTAACATTTAATTTAAAGTTTTACAGATAAGAACATAGAATAAAAAAAGTTAAAATCAAAACAACGCAGAATGTAAATGTCCCAAAAAGAACGAACTACTTTATAAATACAATACATCCAACGATATTCTGTAAATGTGTTCATATATTTTTATTTAAATCTTATAATTTTTCTTAAACGAAAAAATATTATTATTTTTATTTTATCGATTTTATATATTATATAAAAAATAAGATTATTAAATATGCTATTTATGAGATATTATGTTAAAATTATATTATAATAAGTTTGACCGTAGTTTTTTGTTTAATTGTGCGAGTTTTTATTTATTACCTTTTATTATTATTATTATTTTTTTTTTAACCCTTTTCTTGTATTATAAAGTTAAAACATTATTAAGAATAAAATTAAAATATAATAGGTTACAACTATATTATATTTTTATTTTTATTTAAGTATTTATTATTTGACTTTTGTTACCATTAATTGTTTTGGTCTTCTCATCTCTAATTAACTAATTAACTCTCTTGTTTTACTTTAATGTTTATCGATTAATATTTTACTCTCTCAAGAAGAGTTGGACTATCAATTAAAAAGAATTAATTAAAAGAAAGCACTTGATAAGTTACAAGCAGAACCACATCATCTCGTAACAAAATTAAATGATAAATACTCAAAAAGAAGATAATAGATAATAAAAACATTATGCATGTTCAGTCAAACAAACATTTCAATAGAGCTAGTTAAAAATGTTAAAATCTAAATTAATCCTATAAGTTATTCACCAATTACATTTGCATACCTAACATTAAACCCAGTTCTTATAAACTTAATGCATTCATCAACAAATTATTTGGATAACAATGCTTTATGTTATATATAAATAAGCATAATATAGGATAATAAATAACAAATGGAAAGGTGCAATTCCTTATTTAATTTTAATGAAGCAAGTCATAAATTATATATATATATAACATGAAACATGCATAAATTTTTTAACATTAGAAGTAGAAGCGGTGGCAGTACCTGAATTAGTAATCATGCTCTCTGCTACATTTTCAACGTCTCTTACTTCGGCTATGCCAGCAAAAGCTTCCCTACCCTTGCCCCGCCACATTGTTCCTACCAGTAATGGTCTTTATCCGGTAACATTCACCAGCGTTTCACCCTCACGCGCTTCTCTCAAGTGGAGGTGTTCTTCACTCCCAAGCTCTTATCATGGTGAGTGTTTTTTTTCTTGGGGTAGTCTTGTTTTAAGTTCCCCACATGAATTATAGGCAGTATGACAAAAGGGTTACTATCTTGTTCATAAAGATTCAGTCTTTCATTCAGATAAAAAAAAATCACTATTAAATAAATTGTACTATATCTGGGTGAATGGGTATTTGAAGCAAATGGTGATTTGAATGTGTTGGATCTGTGATAGCAAAAATGATAAATGGGCAAGTATCTTGAATGAAAAGTTTGTTGGAGAAGAAAAAGACAAGAGAGGAAGAAAAAGAGGTAAGAGAAGGATTGATGAAGAAATGTTGTAATTAATCATTTTGTTTATTATTTTAATTATTTGTTGTTTACAAATAAAAGAACGTGAAAAAGAAATACGAATAATGGATTTTTCTCTCACATGAACACAAACCGACTGTGACTCTCCTCATCTTTTTCACCATCTTTGAACTGAAACAATAGTCAATGAGTCCACAAAACTTTCTTCAGCAATCCCTCCAAATCAGTTCAAACAAACCACAATCATTCTTTCTAATTCTCTTTTCTCCATCAGCTGCAATGGAGGCTTAATATTTTCTCCATGGTTGAATAAACTTTTGATATCCTGTGGTAACTCATTGATGGGTAGGTATCATATGAAATAATGTTTAATTGATTTTAGATGAATGAAGGAATCTTCGGATAACTTTGAGGCTTACATTCATGAACACTAATTATTCATGAACATTTGGTTAAAATTGTTGGTGTGTTATTATTGATCATAACGTAACTATTTTTAATATTGGACTAAACATGCACTATGATACAACTTTCAGTTGAGGAAGGAGCAAAGTTTGTAGAGGCTTCAAAGAAAGGGAACTTGATTCCTCTATGTCAGTGTATATTCTCTGATCAACTTACTCCTGTCCTTGCTTACCGAATTTTAGTCAAAGAAGACGATAGAGAGGGTCCAAGTTTTCTTTTTGAGTCTGCAGAACCTAGCTATCATGCTTCAAGTGTTGTGAGTGTGCTTTTGATAATTTTATGATATCAAATTGTTACGTTGAATGTGTTTATTAATATTCTAGATTGGATTGATTGTCTGATTGCAGGGACGCTATAGTGTTGTAGGAGCTAACCCAACTATGGAAGTTGTGGCCAAAGAAAACAAAGTTACAATAATTGATCATGAATTTGGAAACTTAACTGAGACAAATGTTGATGATCCTATAATGGTTCCCAAAAAAATCTCAGAGGACTGGAAACCCTGTCTCATTGATACTCTCCCGGATGCATTCTGTGGTAAGAGCTCTATAATCATAACTCATGTGTATCAATAAGATATTGTCAAATTATGGTTCATTTTTCATATAGACATAGTGCTGATATGAAATGATATGGTTGAATGGTATTTTATTTTATGTTATCATTTATTTACAAATACATGAGCATTGACATATAATGTGGAGTGCTTACAATGACAAGAAGCTTATTGATAACAAAATATCCTAAGATAGAAGAGAACATTAAAAAGACTTGTCGTTTATGCTTTTATATAATCTGCTTTTGAAATCTAGAAGTTTTAGATGATTAAGATTTTGTTAATGGAATCTTGACATGTCTTTAGTTAGGTGACTTATTTACATGTGTGTGTGTGCATGCGCTCCTGTGTTTACTGGCACACAAGCACCTGATATCTTTGAAGCATTTTTTCTATTTATCTAAATATATTTCCATTGTACATTAACTTGTTTCAACTCTACTGCTTGTCTAGGTGGTTGGGCAGGTTATTTCTCCTATGACACAGTTCGTTATGTAGAAAAGAAAAAGCTACCATTCTCAAATGCTCCAAAGGATGATAGGAACCTTGCTGACATACATCTTGGTTTATATGAGAGTGTGATTGTGTTTGACCATGTGGAAAAGGTACCTTTTATCCCTTCACAAATAATGTATCAATATTGCCATCTAGTATGGTATTTCTCACTAGACAGTTTTTTTCTGATGTTGTGTAGCTCAGTATTTCTAATTTGCAGTATAGAGTATCCCTTTATCATTTTGAGAAAAAGTCAGTTCAGATGCTTCATAAACAAAATGTTATATTCTTTTCTTCTTTATTGTTTTTAGTTGGAGTTTTTTCATTGAATAACCAAGGGAAAATCTTATCACTTTTTAGTGTTCACAAACATGACTTTTTACATTTTTGGACATATATTTTAAGAGTAAAAATTGTGAAATGACTCTCCAATTATTTCACTATTATTTAACTGCATTGATATGGATTATATTTAGGACTAATTCATAACTTCAATATTTCTTTGTTATTGGTATTGTACAAAACAGAAAGCATATGTGATTCTTTGGGTAAGGATTGATCGGTACTCCTCAGTTCAGAGTGCTTACAAGGATGGAATGGAACGATTAGAAAAATTGGTGGCCAAATTACAGTATGGCCAACCGTAAGTTATTTGTTGATCACTTTTCCCTCTAATGATGTATTATGATTGAGTCAAAGTTAATTTAAAGTGTGGTTTTCCTAGTCCAAGGTTGGCTCCAGGCTATGTGGATTTACATACTCACCATTTTGGTCCACTATTAAAGAGGTCAAGCATGACAAGAGAAGCATACAAGGAGGCAGTTCGTCAGGCAAAAGAACATATTAAAGCAGGGGATATTTTCCAGATTGTATTAAGTCAGAGATTTGAGCGAAGAACATTTGCTGATCCATTTGAAATTTATAGAGCATTGAGAGTTGTGAACCCAAGTCCATATATGGGCTATTTGCAGGTTTATTTTTGTGTAACATCTGAAATTGCTTCATTCATTAAGGAAGGTTTTGTAGCTCAACTCTTTTCATCATCTGATGATTGTCTATTTGCCAAACAGGCCAGGGGATGTATTTTGGTTGCTTCAAGTCCGGAGATTCTTACGCGTATAAAGAAGGTATGTTTGTGTACATATTATAGATTTTTAAATTAAGTTTTACTTCTTTCTTGGCTACTCGTATGTTTGTCATAAAATCCTAGAAGAAAAACATGTTAGGTTTGTTAAATTGCTCTATTATTTAGTTTAGAACAGATAGTTATTTTGATTTTTTCACAAACAGAATAAGATTGTGAACCGTCCATTGGCTGGGACATCCAGAAGGGGGAAAACACCTGAAGAAGATGCAAGGTTAGAATCATTACTGCTGAAAGATGAAAAGCAGTGTGCAGAGCATGTCATGTTGGTGGATTTGGGACGCAATGATGTTGGAAAGGTTTGTGTTACATGTTCATTTTAATGGATACCGTTATTTCTTTACAAATTATATTCCTTCCCTTGTCCCACTCCAGAAATTCAATTTGATTAATCTGACTGACTAAACAGTTAATGACACAAATTCGAATCAGACCTACTTTTTATTTTCAAAATATTCAGTTACAAATATGAATCATAGGTAATAATTGGAGTTCAGCAATGCTTTCGTAGCTGTAGTTGTTAGTCCTTAACCTGTGTATGTGTTTAGCAAAATTCAATGTTCAACTTGTTATATAGTTGTATTAGTTGCTTGTGTTTCTCTAACAAAGCTTTTTGTATGATCATATGAAGAAAGTAGTTTATTCATACATTTTCAATAGATGGTTTATATTTTGGGTACTTTTTAAGTTGTGATGGTTTTGAAAACAAGACTTTCCTTTTGTAGGTTGCGAAAAGTGGTTCTGTGAAAGTGGAACAACTTATGAATATTGAAAGATACTCCCATGTCATGCACATAAGCTCAACGGTAAGTGTTAGCTGGTATTCAATTTAAGTCAAAACAGTATAGTATTTAATTGCATTGTGTTTGAATAAAAATGTTGGTTATAATTGTAGGTTGCTGGAGAGTTGCAAGAGCATTTGACTAGCTGGGATGCCCTGCGTTCTGCATTGCCAGTTGGAACTGTGAGTGGAGCACCAAAGGTTTGTAAGTTTGAGGTCATTTGCTAGGAACAAAAACAGAACTATGTTAGTGTTAGGAGTGATACACATAATCTAATGCGATGGATGGTGGATGCAGGTGAAGGCGATGGAGTTGATCGACGAGTTAGAGGTGACAAGACGAGGCCCTTACAGCGGAGGATTTGGATACATTTCTTTCTCCGGTGAGATGGATGTTGCTCTTGCTCTAAGGACAATGGTATTTCCGACTGGAACAAGGTATGACACAATGTACTCATACAAAGATCTCAACCAACGCCGTGAGTGGATTGCTTACCTTCAAGCTGGTGCTGGTATAGTTGCTGATAGTGTTCCTGAAGATGAGCACCAAGAGTGTCAAAACAAAGCTGCTGCTCTTGCTCGTGCCATTGATTTGGCTGAGTCCTCATTTGTTCATAAATGAATTAATACTTAGTGTAACTCCTGATTCTATACAAACTTGATAGAGATTCTAGTTTAAACTTGATTTAGATAGGTAACTATATCAGCATCACTGTCTTTCAATCAGCATTCAATCATGTGAATGTGGAGAGAGGTGTATGTTTCTACAAATTCAAATTCCATCAAAGGAATGAACTCAGTTTCTAGTTCAAATATATGAGTATCATTGTTTCTTTAAAACTTTTTTTTTTTTTTTGCATTTTAATGTGGTCAGTCTTGTTTTTTTTTTTTTTAATTATTATCAAGAGTATAACATGCTATTGTTGGCAAGAGTATAACATGTTATTGTTGGTTAGTCTGTTACTTGTTAGTTCTTTTTTCCCTAGGAGGATAATCGTTGGTTTAAAATGCTCCCAATAATTATATATAGAACATTATGGCATGAAACTAAAAAAAAAATTGATTATTTTTTCTTTCTATTAATTTATTGATCTACGTTTTTAGTTTAGGGTTAATCACCTTAAACTATAATAATCACTAATATAACGAGTAGTGCTTTCATATGATAGAAAAATGGTGTCACGTGTAGATTTCTAATACAGTATTGATATGAAAACTGACAAAAATTAAATTGCACATTTATGTCATTCTATTTTCAAATTTTTACCCATTTTAACTATTTTTCAGACACATTTTGTCTTCGGAACTTTTTTTTTTCTTTTGCTTCAACTTTCCCCACATTCCCTATTATGTAAGTAAACATCTTTTCGTTCAAAATAAAAACCAAATACAAAATATTTAAAATAAGGAAGTAAAATATAAAGAGCCATAAAAAGAAAATAATTGAATATGTAGATATAAGTTTATTCAAAGAAATAAAATATGTAGATTTTTTTTATGTATGATTGTTATAGAGAAAAAAAAAGTTTAAGGAGTGTTGTCCTTAAAAGAGGACAAGGCATAGCACATGGCATTGAAAGTTTTAAAACGTGTTTTTCTCTATTGATAAATTGTACTGATTCAACAACAAAACATTTACCAAATTTTTCAAAAGAAAAGTTCAACATGATTATCCTAAAACTTAGGAAATAAAAGATTGTAAGAATTGATTAATTCAATGCATAATTTTATACAATTAGTTAGAATTAGAAACGGTTACAAACAGAATTTTTTCTGCAATTGCAATGTCTCTTGCCTCCCTCACTCTTGCAAATACCTCCCTATCCTTCTTTAGCTGCGTTGTTATTCCTGTGAACCGTCTCTCTCCTGTTACAGTCACTCCCATTTCACTCTCACGCGCTGGTCTCACGTTGAGATGTCAGAATTCTTCTTCCCATAGTAAGTTGTTTTTATGTTTTGGTAATACTGAATGTTTTCTGGTTTGTACGATGAATGAGAAAGTATTCTGTCAATATGCATTTTTGCTTGCTTTTGTCATTGATTTTTTAAAATCTTTTACTAACATATTTTACTTATTGCATTTGAGAAAGGAAAAACTTTCGAAGAGGCTTCAAAAAATGGGAACTTGATTCCTCTACACCAGTGCATATTTTCAGATCAACTTACTCCTGTCCTTGCATACCGTATTTTGCTAAAAGAAGATGACAGAGAGGCTCCAAGCTTTCTGTTTGAGTCTGCAGAACCAAGTTATCATGCTTCTAGTGTGGTGAGTACCTTTCAGTAGTCATATGATTTTTGAATTTGTTAGATGTTTTATTTGGATTATTTTTTTTTTTTTCAGGGACGCTATAGTGTTGTTGGAGCTCAACCTTCCATGGAGATTGTGGCAAAAGAAAATAAGGTCACGATTATTGATCATGAGTCTGGAAATTTAACTGAAAAAATTGTTGATGACCCTATCATGATCCCCAAAGAAATATCCGAGAGTTGGAAACCTTATGTCCTTGACGAACTTCCAGATGCATTTTGTGGTAAGGATTATGTTTTAAAAATTGATGATGCCAAATCATAATAGATTTGTATATACTTTTTACCACATAGAAATGATTATTTATTTTTTAATTTCATAACTTATTAAACAATACATTTAATTTATAAATTGAAAATATTATTAATATTATTATTTTATTACAAATAATAAATAAAAAATTAATTTATAAATGTTCATAATTGAAATTATAATATTTGTGTCTATTATATCTTTCAAATCATTTCATAGAGAACTATATTTTCTTATTTTTATTTTAACATCATCAGTTTAGTCATAAACTTGTGAAAGTCATATGTTCATTCTTAATTTATTTATTCTTCAATAAAAATGAGATAACAAAACATTAATGTAATATAGAAATTACTCAAACTAAATATTTATTTCGATAATCATTAAAATAAAATAAATTTTTTTTATTACAGTTACTCAAAATCATTTAATTAATAAAATATATAATTTAATCTTTTGAAATATAATAAAAATATATATGCACTCATAAATCATGAATACATGCTCCATACAAGTTCTGTTCAATCATAGGTATTATAATTATTATTGTGGTTGACGTGCATAAATCATGAATACATGTTTAATCATATGTACTCTAATGATTTTGTTAAAATTTCATACAAGCAACTTTATTTAATACTTTTATAGTAAATTTCATCAAATGTCATACACTATTGAAAAAATAATTTTGTAAGAATATTATAACTTGCTAAAGTTTCTTAAAATAGTGTAAAACTTAATTATAAAGTTTAATTTCTTGTTATTGAAGTGTTTACAATATTTAACATCTGCCAACTTATTTAAAACTTATAATTTATTTAAGTCAATTTATAATTATAAAAAAGAATGGTTAAAACTTATAATTTATTTAAGTCAATTTAATGTCAGAAAAAAACTAATAAATGACTTGTTCTCTTAAACTTTATTCATGTGATGTGATGTCCATGTAAATTCCTCTCACAAAACCAACCTTCATCAAAAGATGCAAAATATAATCTTTTTTTTATCACTATATATATTTAATCTTTTTACTGGATTATTCTTTAAACATGTATTTTCTAATAACTAAGGTCATTAATATTTTAGTCACATTTTTTATACTATAATATCCTGAGTTAATGAAGAGTGTTTTCATAAATATTTTCTCAATTAGTTATATATAATAAAATAAAATAAATAAAATTTCATAATATATTTTGATTCAAAGAACTTATTTTAAACTTTATTTCTTTATCTGTGATGTTAAGATAAATGTAGATTATCCAACTTATCTAAATCACTTTATTAATAATTTGTAAGTGATCAGACCATGGTTATTGTGTTTAGTAAAATAATACAAGTAAAAATTAAGTACTTAGTTAGAAGAAGTTATGATAAAAAATATTTTTAGTTTTTATTTTTACCGTAACTCATTTTCTCGGGTTAGAGCAAATGATAATAAAACATGTACAGTAAAAGAAATAAGGGAGGGAAAATACACACAATAATTTATATTAGTTAGTTTGTCGCAATAGATTACATCTTGTTCTTGACCTATATATCATGTTCAACTAGTTAGATAATTGGTACAAAATACACTCTTGAGTATTTTTTGGACTCATAACCACTCATGGCTAATTCCTTGAGTATTCTCAACTCATTCCTGACTTAATGAGTATTCTTGACTTCTGTCACTTCTAACTTAATAAATATTCTTGAATTCACCCACTATGGCTTAATGGGTATTATTTCAACTCTCAACGGCTGATCCCGTCAAAGAGTATTATTTAAGTAGTCATTCCTAGCTACTCCATTGAGTATTGTTTGCTAAACAATCACTCTTGGCTGACATCTGAAGGTTAGGTGTTTAGATGGTTAACAAATCATTTGGTCTGACCACTGGAAGGATTGCGTCTTAGGAGGAGTATAAATTTTAAATTTTCTCTCCTAGTTTAGGTTATTTGTTTGCTCTTTAAGAAGGGATTGCGTCTTTTAACGTATGTAATGTGTGAGCTCTCTCATAGATTGTTTGATAAACACACTCATAGTGTCTTCCATGGAATTCTTATGGATCTTAAGATATGGTAAAATCTTTACTCTCAACATTGAGATCTCTTTCTGAAACTTTGAGGATTCCTCAACATCTTAGCAACATTTTGGCATGGTATATTCCCCTCTCTCTTGTTCTTTTTCTTGGTAGACTTTATATGAGCATTGAAAGACGATAGCTGTTGAGAGATCATTTATAACCTTTGAGAAGTTTCGGTTTTCTTGCATGTCCTTTCTCCAGGTGATGACCTTCAATGTGATTGTTATATTTAATGTTCTTCCTATTTAGACAATATCCTTGATAGCAATACTCATCTCTAATTGCCACCATACAAAGTAAATAACTGGATTAGAGTTGAAAAACTCTGTGTTAGAAAGTTGATGAAGAAAACTGTCTTATCTTGTATTCCAAAAAATCTCGATATTGGTTTGCATTTTATATTTAGCAGATCTCTTTGAAAAATAGAGTTTCCTAAAACATAAAATAAGCATATGGATATTTATTGAAGTACGAAATTAGTGTAGTCTATGTATGTATCATCTTATTAGCGCGTGTTTCATTTGTTTTTATATACATCTTATCAAACTTAAGAAAAAAATAATTGAATTATTATTTTCATTGATCTATTTTTTATAGATGATGTATGATCAAATTTTATACACTTTAATCAAATGATACTGAACTTTTGCCTTAAAACACTTTTAATCCATACTATACATAAGTGAACTTTTTTTTTTTCACATCCAATCTCTTGAAACATGTTCTATCATCAAATCCAAATTTTTTAAAATTTAAATTATTTTGATCACTGTAAAATCAATGAAATATCTTTAAGAAGCTTAGATAGTTATTTACATACTCCCACATTAATCAAACTTAAATAATTACATTACCCATTTGCATATCAAAGTTTCACTCTTTATCCTAGCCTCAATAACAAAAAATAAATTAACGTTAAATTACAACGAAAATCCATCACACCATCAACATTAATAATAACAAAAAGACTAATACATAAAATATTTGTTAAAAGCTAAGTCAAGATATTATTATTTTTTTCTAGTACCATTTCTTATAATAGTAAAAACAATAGTTTTAAAAATAAGGTAAGATCACGTTTAAATTACTGAGGCAAATCAGATATTTATTTTTGATAACCGTTAAAATAAAATACTATCTATTCTTAACGACCACTTAAAATAATTTAATTAATATATAAAAGATTTAATCTTTTCAAGTGTATCAAATTATACAACACAAACAATTTAGTGAAAACAAAAAACCCGTAAGATTTGTACTATCTGTTTTTTATTTCTTGCGGTTTTAGATGATTAAGATTTTGGTTTTCTAATTATGTTATTCATTGCAAGCTAACTATTCAAGCTACTCTTTTAGGTGGTTGGGCAGGTTATTTCTCGTATGATACAGTTCGTTATGTGGAAAAGAAAAAGCTACCATTTTCAAATGCTCCAGAGGATGATAGGAACCTTGCTGACATACATCTGGGCCTCTACGAGAATGTCATTGTGTTTGACCATGTTGAAAAGGTACATTTTCTTTCTTCCCTTCACAAATGCTGTCTCAATGTTGGAATTTGCAGTATGTCTTCTTATCATTTCAACAAAAACTCAATTCACATGCTTTCACAAAATGTTAGGATTGCATCATATAATTGCATTGATATGGATTATATTTAGGACTCATTCATAACTGATAACAGAAAGCATATTTGATTCACTGGGTGAGGATGGATCGGTACTCCTCGGTTGAGAGTGCTTACGAGGATGGAATGGAACGATTAAAAAAATTAGCTTTCACATTACAAAATGCTCAATGGTAAGCCATTTGTGGATAGTTTCTCTGGTTGATGATGTGCATGTTATGACTGAATAAGATTAATTTAAAATGGGCATCTCCTAGTTCAAGGTTAGCGCCAGGGTTTGTGGATTTAGACACTCACCATTTTGGTCCACCTTTAAAGAAGTCGAGCATGACAACTGAAGCATACAAGGAGGCAGTTCTTCAGGCCAAAGAACATATTAAAGCAGGGGATATTTTTCAGATTGTGTTAAGTCAGAGATTTGAACGAAGGACATTTGCTGATCCCTTTGATATTTATAGAGCCTTGAGAGTTGTGAACCCAAGTCCATATATGGCCTATTTGCAGGTTTATTTCTGTGCATCCATCATTCAAAGAAAGTTTTTGTCTTTTGCTTTTTCATCTTCTGATTATTATGTATAATACTATACAGGCCAGGGGGTGTATTCTAGTTGCTTCAAGTCCAGAGATTCTTACTCGTATAAAGAAGGTAGGATTATGTACATCTATTAGATCTATAAATACAATTGCACTTCTTACTTGGTCACTGCTATCTAGTCATAAATTAAAGAAAATTGTACTAGGTTTGCTAAATTACTCTGATATGTTTTAAAACAAACTAGGGTATTAAGAATTTTTTTTCATGAACAGAATAAGATTGTGAATCGTCCTTTGGCTGGGACAACTAGAAGGGGGAATACACCTGAAGAAGATGCAAGGTTAGAAGAAATGCTGCTGAAAGACGAAAAGCAATGTGCAGAGCATGTAATGTTGGTTGATTTGGGACGCAATGATGTTGGAAAGGTCCATTCTACATATTCATTTTAGTATATTCGTAGTTGTATGTTTTTTATCTGAACTTGTGTAGGTGTTCGGCAAAAGCCACTTTGTGTTAATGTGTATCTTTAAATAAAGTAGTCTATTTTGTGGATATTGATCACAGAAGTTATTGTTGTGTATTTGCAGTAATAAGTAATCTTCATTTCTTTGTAAGAAACTAATATGTTGTTAATAGGTGATTTTGTTACTTATCATGAAGCAGAAAAATTTGTTTGTGTGATCATATGAAGAAAGTAATTTATTCAGACATTCTGAAAAGATGGTTTATTCGGTACTTTAAGTTGTGGTGGTTCTTAAAACAAAAGTGATTTTTTGCAGGTTGCAAAAAGTGGTTCTGTGAAAGTGGAACAACTTATGAATATCGAACGATATTCCCATGTCATGCACATAAGCTCAACGGTAAGTGTTTGTTGGTATTGAACTATGTCAGTTTTTGAATTGCATCTGTGTATTTCAATAGAAATGTTGATTATTTTTTTGTAGGTAACGGGAGAGTTACAAGAGCATTTGAGTAGCTGGGATGTGCTGCGTTCTGCATTGCCCGTTGGAACTGTGAGTGGAGCACCAAAGGTTTGTACTTTTGAGGTTATTTGGGTTGTGATGGGAACATAGTTGTGGTTGGTGTGAGGAGTGATTACACATTATCTAATGTGGTGGATGGTGGATGCAGGTGAAGGCGATGGAGTTGATTGATAAGCTGGAAGTGACAAGAAGAGGGCCTTACAGTGGAGGATTTGGATACATATCTTTCTTTGGTGAGATGGACATTGCCCTTGCTCTAAGGACAATGGTATTTCCAACAGGAACAAGGTATGACACATTGTACTCATACAAAGACCACCACCAACGTCATGAGTGGATTGCTTATCTTCAATCTGGCGCTGGTATAGTTGCTGATAGTGTTCCTGCTGATGAGCACCAAGAGTGTCAGAACAAAGCTGCTGCTCTTGCTCGTGCTATTGACTTGGCTGAGTTAGCTTTTGATTGATCATTGAATTCAAATATCTCATCAATAATATAGTCAGAAGCAAATGCATATGGTGAAGTTCCTGATTTTAAGCCTCAGTGAACCTCCAAATTTAAACTTCATTCAGATATCCATGTTTTCTTTAAATTCAAATTTCATTTGTGGAATGAAATTAGTTTCTTGTTTGAATCTTACACGTCACACTCTTGCAAACTAACATTCAATCATTATAACATCATGGTTATTTTTTTAAATTTTCACTTGTTTGTTTGAATTTTATGTCATGTACCTGAAGTTTTGTTTTCTGCAAAATAGAATTCAAGCACTTGCAATTTAAGTTGTTGAATACATAATTATCTAGACAACAGTTCATGCAATAAAGCTAAAATAGTGATTGCTCTATTCTGTAGCTCAGGGTCCGGATGACAACAAATACTCCCTATTAATTAATGATTTAAGTATTTATTAAATCATTTTTATATTTAATACAAAAAAATTGGTAAAAAATATATATTGTTTTACGTTAAAGTTGCATGTTCTTTATATTTTTGGTTTTAAAACCAGAGACGTATGTTATATATGATTTATTCTTTTTAAAATATTTTATCTAAAATATATTTTCTTCTTAAAATATAATCATTTTTTTCCCTCAACGAACTTTTGTTCAGTTTTTTTTTCTTGTCTCTAAAAGTAACTTGACTGGTCTCTAAGTTTCTTTTCGTCCTTGCGTTATGTTTAATTTTCTTTTTAATTTAGTTCTTAATATTCAGTTTGTTTTGATAAATATTTTAAATAGTATTTGCAACAAGTATCACCATAATTTTGTAGACACACTCAACTGATTTGACCCCTTTCCCTGACTTATTTTTATTTTAATGAGTATAAGTTGTTTAATGAACAAGCCTCAATAGTTTTATATATTTGACTCTCAATTTCACCAAAGTTTAACTTTTAAACGCACTTATTTCACAAATTCTCTTATTTTTCTTCCATTACCTGCTTAGACTTATAAAGCTGTCAATTTTTTTTTTTTAAAAAAAAGAAAAGAAAATGAAGCCTAATGCGAATTTGTGAAGCATTTACATCGAAATGACATATGATATGAATATCTGGCTTACAGTTTCCAGATGCTAAGCTCAATTTTCATAAATGGAGGATAAACCTCAGCTTGTTTCAAAAAATGAGCACTACCGCTACAACAGATAACCCGTCATCTACTTAAAATCAGAGTAACTCCCATTACATGAGGTTAATCGCTTCCAAGAAGCTTTACATTAGTACAAGAGTGGTTAGCAGAGCTCCAATGCAAATCCGCTATGGTTGAAACCAGGATGAACACTGGCACTATTTAAATACGCAGAATTTCCCTAAGTGTGACTTACCTTCCCCGAACACTGGCAGGGGATTGACCACATCTCTCACTGCCGATATCATCATCTACTTCACTGCTATCTAAACAAATTCCATTCTGGTTTACGCTCAGTTCAGAACTAGCATTACTGCTTGTGGCATGTGGAGAGCCTGAAACACTGATTGTTCGGCCATGATGAGATCCAGACCTCACGCTATACAAAGAAGATGCCGGAATATTTGTCATCAGTGGCCGTAAATTGCCGGGGATGGTTCTCCTTATATCCTATTCAAAAGATAAAACAATTAAAATCATGACGTCCCGTGAAGGTAATCAGAAATTATGAAAAATTCAATCAGAATATTGAATTACAGCACGCATCAAAAACAGGTAATCAGCTAGCAATTATGAGAAGAGTGGTGATTTATATGCAGGTATGGCATAAATAGGATGCAGAGAAGATGTTCACCATATGCCTGATCGCCATATCCAATGACTTCTTTGAAAGTGTTCTTCCAAAACCTGAGCTATCTGGAGATGAGGTTGACTTGCCGGACAGATTACTACGGGGAGAGTTTTTGTCTTCAATCATTGGTGGTGCTAGTTTTCGCATATTTATTACCCTCTCGACCATCTTGTTGCCCATTACAACAGGACTAACATTGTCATTTACTTTGGAGCGCCCCCGACTAACCGCTGGCATAGAGTTTCCACTGATATGAACAACACCATTGGAAGCCCTTCCTCTTGAAGGAGAGCATGACTGTCGCCTGGGTCTTCCACTAGAAGGAGGCTCAACAGATGAAGACCGAGAAGTAGGTGCTCCAGGCCTGCCCCTAGTTGCTGACAGAGGCCTATCAGGCAATGTTGTTCTCAAATTAGGTGGGGCATCAAGTGAAAAACCTGGCATGTCAGACGGCTTCCATGGTCTTGATCTCATTGTTGGTGAACTGCCACGTGATGGTACTGCTGGCTGCCTCGAGTTCACAGGAGCTGGCTTTCTTGTTGTCACAGGAGTTGGCTGCCTTGATGTTACAGTAGCTGGCTTGGGGCTTAAAGAAGCTTTAGCTGAAGAAGCAGATATACTGGGTTCACTTGATGGTAAAGAGGGTCGCCGGGTTGGGGTAGATGCTCTTGATGTGGACCTGGAAGGAGGTAAAGTAGGTCTGCTAGTTGGCGTAGAAGATCTTGCAGCAGATCTGGACAAGGGCGTAGAGGATCTTGAAGGAATTGTGGATTTGGCGGCAGGGACTGGAGTCTTAGCGGCAGAACTCAAAGGCTTTGTAGTAGAAACTGCAGGCTTGATTGTGGAAATTGTGTTCTTGGATGTAGCTGCCATGGACCTACTTGAAGGTAAGGTGGACCGTGTAGGTGTCGAAGGTCTTGATGATTTTGAAGATGCAGTTAGTGCAGGGCGCCCAGTAGGAGTTGCAGGTCGTGACCCTGGACCCCCTGATGATGAAGGCCTCCTGGTTCCTCCACTTGAAGAGCTCAACCCAGGAGAGGAAACAGGTTGTTTAGATACAAAATTAGTCCTCACAGCAGGCTCTGATTGATGATTTGCTAGCTATAACCAAAAGGAAACAATAAAAAAAATATTGAAATCCTGACACTAAGAACAGCCAAGCCAATTCTCACTTATGAGAGATCAGTGACAACATGGATCAATCAAAGAACATCATCATTATCACCATATTAAGTTTAAAAAAATAATGGACAATTTACCTGAATCTAAAAGTCTTGATACATATTCAATGCAATGTGATACTTAAATCTCAACCAAAGTATGTTATGGAAAATATGTAAAAAATGCAATATGATGAGATGCTATTTTCATGTAGGTCAAGATGTCATTGTTATAAGAGACAGTAAATAATAACAAATAATATCTAGTTAGTCACCAGTAATCTAAAATATATAACTAACAAAATATATTGATTACATCTTAAACTTGTCAACTACTTTTGCTGATAGTCCAGACCACATCGTGTATACAGCATAATAATAATGATAAAATCTCTAAGACCAAAGATGGAAAAGTACCACTGCGTTAGTCATTTCGAACCAGACACAAAAGATGTACATCCACTATAAATAAAATAGCTCACATAATCTGAAAGCTCCACTGAAAATGCTTACCCTGGATTTTAATGCTACAGGACGTGCGGTTGGAGTACCAAGCTGACTCATAACAGTCTTTCGACTTTCCATTTCCAAAGAAGGAAAAAGAGGAGTACCAGGAGGAGTGAGAAGCCTGAAACACATTAAACATACTAAGCACCAATATGAATAACACTATCTGTTCTAATATATAAAAAAAAAAAACTTTTATCTTCGCACAAATTAAGGAAATCAGTTAATGCATTAAATTTTACTATTCTCTTAATATTCTTTCTACAATGGTGGTATCCTACAACAAAAAAATACATATTATGATAGTATAACCAAAAGTCAAACATTAATTAAAGTTAAGGTATTCTAGGAAAAGTATCATTAAATGAAATACTAGTTAAAATTTACTTATATTTGAGAAAGAAGAAAGATGTAATTTTTTTTTCTTATAAATGAGAACATAGTTAGTAATAATTTATTTGGCTTTACTTTGCATTTAGAGTCAATTAGAACAAAGCCTTCAATAAGGGTACTTAATAGACAGGGGAAAATTAAAGAGGTAAAATGAATCAAACTTCTTCCATATATTAAAGCCAACTTTTGCACGGAAAAATTAGATGAGGGAGCTTATAAAAATTTTAGAGGTCTTGAGGATTTTGTTTATGCATTGAAGCAAACCATACTTTGTTTTCTTACATTTTCTTTTTGCCTTATACTGAGAGCATAGGTGAACAAGCTCAGCCCCATGGTACCAAATTTGTTCAGAGAAATTTCTATCACCAGATGTTGGATCAAATTGCAAGGTGTGCGAATTGATTCCCACACTGGAAGTACGGTTCACCTAAGCTAAGGTTCTTATCAATAGATAACCATATCTCTCAGATGCAACCGAGCAGCATGAGTGATGATGATACCGGCATTTCACAGTTTGTCTTGGATTCTAGTGTGGGGCAAGGTCTGGACCTCTCCAACTACAAAAGCTAGCTCTCATTGTGTGGTTCTCCCAAAGTTCTTATCAAATACTAGCAACGGTATTGTTTAAATTAAAAAAGGAAAACCACAGAGAGTTAAGAACCATAACAAGGGAAAAAGAATGTGCTATTTCATATGATACAAAATATGGTACGAAAAAATATGTACTATCAATCTACCATCAGCTGCTTGAAGAAACGAAAAGAAAAAGGAAAAAGGAAAGACTTTTCCATAGGGAAATGATCTAAAAACACAATCAGTGAGGAGTTCTAAAGCAAGTCACGAACTCAAGAAACCACAAGCCTCTCCTCTCATGCATGAGCTAGTGTGATTTGGGGGTAATGCCTACCACAAGCCTCTCCTCCTATGTATGAGCTAGTGTGATTTGGGGGTAATGCCTATTAATGGTGCCCTCTAGAAACCACCATATTGGGATATCATATAGTTATTTATGCAACAAAAACTCCATTATTGCACTAATAAACACTTGTAGAATCCAAATGCTAATAGGAAGGTACCACGTACCAGTCATAGTCATTCTTATCATTCTCCGAATTGAGAAAATCATCAACACCAGTTTTCCTCACAGGAGCCGGCGTACACGACGAAATGTTAAATATGGGATTCGCGCTGACATTCGACCCTGCAACAATGAAACATGCAACATAACAAACAGAAATCCAAACAAGACAATCACTTTCTAGTTATTCATCCAGGTAAACGAACAGACATAAGTTCACATGTTTGTCGTCCCAGTGCACTAAAACACTGCAAATAAGTAATTCCTTAAAAATCTCAAAACCAAAAACACATAGAGAAACTTATGAGCACAAATCTATACCGAGAGGTGCATCGAACTCCTCGGAGCCGTTAAGCAGAAGATCACTCCGCTCCTTCTCGCGCTTCTTCATCTCCAGAAACAATGCGAGCTCCTCCTCCTTGTCCTTCATCACTGAAGCCCTCAACCTCCCAAATTGCTGCTCCCTCCGCTTCAACGCGGAGTGCATTTGCGACTCCTGAGCCCTGAAACTCCGATTCATCCCCAAAATCCAAACGACAGGAACCCTAAATTAACAACGGAAAAACCTAACCGAGTTTCTCGCTCACCCCAGACACGAACACAGATAACCAGTAACCGTGGTTTCCTACACAGAGAACTCTACAAAAACCATAGAGAAAGAAACCGCTGAATCTCTCGCCAAGTTCAAATCTCAGCGTGAAAAACAAAACGCTCCCAGCTGGAACTAAACGACATTGTCATAAAGAGATAAAAAAATACGAACCGTCTTCTAGAAAACGCCAACGTCGCGTGGGAGTGGTGGGAGCAAGACGCGCGTGGGTGAGAGGGATCGGAAAACAAACGGGAAGGTTGAGTTTGCGGTGGAGAGAGACAGTGGCAGTGAGTGGTAATATAAGTAACTGTCTACATGCAGAACTGGGAATTTATTGTGGATAGGACACAGTTTAGATATTTGCTTCCTATTGGTTTGATGCCACGTTTCATGGTTTGGTGGATAATCACCAAAATGCCCCTCCTCTTGGCACTTCTATTTTTGAATTTTAGCAACAGTGACTTTGCTCACAAGCCATGCACTGTCCCCAATTTGAATATTTTAATGAGCTTCATATTTATTGCTTAAATTAATCATATCAAAAAAAAATATTATTGTTATTTAATTTTGAAATGGAAAATGTGACCTGAAATTGGTGTTGCATCATTCCTTTGTTACTCCTAAGTATAGTCTACTTTTGGTATAGTCCAGTTATGTTACAATATGGCTCCAAACACTATAATTAAAATATTCAATTTTTCAAATTTTTCTGCATTAATACATTTTTCAGATTTCTTGGTTAAAACAATTTTTTTCTTTTAGTTAACATGGTAACAGAGATTGTGGTTTTAAATCGGGAAGAGAGAAAAGCGATGTCTGATCAAAATTATCAATTAAATAATTTTTTTTATTTATAAAATATGATCTACCATATTTCAAAGTTATGTAATAATTTTTCACTATTGGAGTGACACTGACAAAAACTGTTATTATTTTTTTATTTAAAAAAAGAGCACCAGTACAAAAGAAAACTCTACCAGTACAAATTAATTAATTAAATTATAAACATAAATGATAAATGTCACATGAAATTGCCTTCACCTTTGTTCATGATAGTGAGATATTGGAAGAGAATTTAATGTTAGATTCAGGTCATTCCATTAAAAAATATACTTTAAGTTAATTTTATTTTTTATTTTTTTGTTTAGTGCTCTTGTAACACCCCACAAAATTAAAGCTTCTACTATGACAGCTAAAGTATTATCATCATGTGTATCTCACAGTATCCCATAGTTAACATATATCAAAATTACATAATAAAGCTAAACTGAAATTT
>Ga0099824_1001928_pt1 | contig 30050 bp, 14 predicted proteins | sample SiratrowhiteBW_FD_76837 | JGI IMG/M metagenome (GOLD analysis project Ga0099824, IMG submission 76837) | Root nodule microbial communities of legume samples collected from California, USA - Siratro white BW | ecosystem: Host-associated > Plants > Roots > Nodule | place: USA: California... | reverse complement strand
CCAAAAAAAAAAAAAAAAAAAAAAAAAACAAAAAATAAAAAAAAAAAAAAAAAAAAAAAAAAAAAAAAGCGTGAAAAACTATATAATTTTTACTTTTAAACTTTCTCCCATCTCATGCCAAGATTTGAGGGAGAGTTATTTTTTATAATTAAATAAACAACGACAAAAATATTTATTATTTTAATATAAAATAATAAATAATTAAAATATATAATAATTACATTTATAATAAAATAAAAATATTAATACAATTTATAAAAAAGAGCTAATTATATATTATAATTAATTATATATAAAATATTTTTATAAATTTTAAAAAATATATCAATTGTATTAAATAAATAAATTATATTTTTAAATTTTAAATATAATTTAATAATTTTATATATTAAGAAATATTAAACTACTTATTATACCTATTGCATCATTCACAAGTTTTCACAAATATTTCACTCAAATTTTATTATCTTTTTCTTAATCCAAACAATAAAAATTTTCACACACTTTTATCTCAGATCATCTTAAATCCAGTCTCTCAAATTCACTATTTAATCTAAACAAACCCTAAATGATTCGAAAGACTTGAGGTGTGATAATGTGAAACTGGAAAATTCAAAATTGATAATTAATTTGCCAAAAGATAAATTAACTATAAAATTATTTATCTATAAATTGACTCTCATTTTATCAATCCTTAAAATTTGTCCATAATTATAAATGAATTTGATCCATCGATAAAATAATTTGACAATAATAATAATAATATTAATAGTGATATAATAATAATAATTATTATAACAATAATAATAAAAATAATTATGATAATAATAAGAATAAAAATTATTATAAAAATAATAATAATAACCAGAATAAGAAGAAAAATTATAATAATAATAATTATTATTATTATTATACTAATAATAATAAAAATAAAATAACCATAATATGAAAGTTTCTTTATTTAATATAGTAGATATAAATACAACGTGTATTTTGAAATATGAGTTTGAGTCTGCCATAATTTATCCATCTGGTTGAACCAATTGAATTACACATTTTAAATTGTTTTTACACAAAATGTATGATAAGATTTGAGAAAAGCAAGAGTAAAGTTTGATATTAAACTGAAAATTAAAATGTGGAAGGAGGGAAGTTGTATAGAAAAACCACTGGTTTCGTTGATGCGTGGAAACAGAAAAATAGTCTCCGAGCGCGACGCTTCAGCAGTGATGCAAACCAACTAAAAACACAACAACAACTTCATGTTTATGCCGATAATTCAGCGTATAAAGTTGGAACGTAAACCTTCTCATTGGAACATTATTTGTTGGGAGAATTAATGCTTGATTCAGACAGAAGCAGAAAGGAAAAACATTATCGTAACTCATCTTATTTATTTCGTTCCTTCTCTCTTTGGAGAGCTCGCTACTTTCGCTTCCACTTCCGAAGCCCCATGGCTTTTTTTCATCTTGCTCATAGCTAATGCCCTCTTCTTTTCAGGTGCCAATCTCTTCATCAAATCTCCATCACCCTTCTCTTTCTTTCTGCCTCATTCATCTTCCCTTTTCTTTTCTTCATGTTATATTATCAGTGTGAATCCAATGCTCAACATTCTGTTTCTTAATCAACGTTGTCATCTCCGTTCTATGTGATTATTCATTTATTGAATGCTCTTTAGATTTTTCTTTTTCTTTTTTTTTTCTTTCTTCTTTTGGCTTGGAATTGGTTAGTTTGATTCCTGTGAGAAGTTTAATACATATATATAATGATCATGGAAATTTCTTATAATGTGAGCTTTATTTTCTGTTGATAAACTAATTAAAAAGTATAATTTGCACAAACATAAATTGGTGATTTTCTTTCATTTAGCTACAGAGATGTGAGGGAACACGAGGTGCATGGGAAAAGAAGCCATATTTTTTATTATGTTTAAAAAATGTTCTTTATGCTATTTATACATAATTATTTTACAATCTTTTCAAAGCCCTGCTTCATGATAAATCATTTATCCTATTTTCACCTTTTTTTTTTACAAATATCTTAGGAAAATAAAACAACCGTAACTCACACTGTTTAATAGATATATTTCACACCTTATTTTTCGTTTACACCTACTTAACAACTCTTAATACTATTATTTTAATAAATTTTGACATTGTTTAACTACAACTTTATTATTACAATTCTTAATACAATTTTGATCCATTGGTCCAAGAGGTTATCTCGACCCGCTATAAAAAAAGTTGAACAAATTTAAATAAAAAATAAATTAAATACATATGTTTAAATTTAGTGTATATGATTGACTTTTAATTTTAGATATAATTATTTAACATATAAATAAATATAAATTATAATACGTATATATTTTTCAAGAAATAGTGTTACTTTATTAAAATATATTAAATTATAGAGTTTTTAAGTAGTGGCTAAATAGATCGAACAAAAAATGACATGATTTGATTGTGGTAATTATTCTCTTTAGACTTATCGGGTCGGCCCATTGAATCGAATCAAATTATTTTGACCTATTATAAAAATAATTGAATTTAAATAAAAATAATTGAATTTAAATAAAAATAAATAAAATATATATTATTAAATTTAAATTTTAGATATAATTATTAATGTATAAATTATAAAAGATGTGGGTTGATAAGTGAGGAGGAAATAAAATTGAATGGAGGTTATTTTGAGAAGTGTAAGTTGGTTTAGTGTTGAAACCTTTGGATTGATACATTTATTGTTGTTGTGATTAAAGTGTAACAATGGATAGCGGTGTAGGCTACAAACTGGCAGGAATAAGGCAGATAGTGAGGCTAAAGGAAATGCTGCAGAAGTGGCAGAACGTGGCTTTAGGGCCAAAACCTTCCATCCCCACCATCTCTGATCAAGTGCCCCATGAAGATGGAACCGTAATTCCATTGATAAACAAAAGGGTGGTCAATGTTATGAATTGTGAATCGGACACTGAAGAGAGCTGCCAAAGTCCTGAACCGCTTCCACCACCTGATGTTCCAAAGGGATACTTGGCAGTGTATGTTGGACCTGAGCTCAGGAGGTTCATCATTCCCACCACTTACCTCACTCACTCTCTCTTCAAAGTTCTGCTGGAAAAGGCTGCAGAGGAATTTGGGTTTGACCACAATGGAGGCCTCACCATCCCTTGTGAGATTGAGACCTTCAAGTACCTACTCAAGTGCATGGAGAATGAGCACAAAGAGCAACTCAATCATACCACCCGTAAGTCTCTTCATTTTAGGTTTTGAGTGCTCATGCAAAGATTCCTTAGTGAACTTCACGTACCACTAAATTTTTTTATTTATTTAACTGACCTTCTGACTTGCATGAAACTGCAGAAGCTGAAAGCTCGGGAACTGTGGAAGAGTAAGTAGTTTTCCAAAATTTCTGCACTCCAAAATCATAGGCTGGCTTAAGGTGCAAAAGTGGATCTCCTTGGTACCATATTTTTGTTCTGATTTCTTGTGCATATGATGCTAGTTAGAGATATTTCAAGCGCCTTGGCATCATTATGTCAGTGGTTGTTATTAAACCTCCATTTAGAATCTATGTTTTGGTAAAGACCTATGCATCACATGTTCCACAGAGTCATCAAGTGTTTTTCTAACTGAACTCTCATTGTTTATTCATGTGGAAATGGAATAGCCACTTCAAATTTTTTTGCTAAACCATTTAGGAATGTGAAAATGAGCATTTGTGACCTATAATTTTCGTGTAAGTGGTTTTCAATGCCTCTTACTTATTTAATTGTGAGATGATATGGGTGCTCCAAATTCAGATTTGAGATCCTTTTCGTGAACTTTTCCTGCTTCTCAGATAGCAAGACAAGACTTCCATATGTGCACATCATACAACAAAAGATAAATTGAATCTGATTGTCATGCTCATTGATATATCCTAACTCAAACATTTTTTTATCAGCTTATTAAGTCAGACATTCATGAGATATTTATTTAGTAAGAAGTTGATGCATAACTAAATCTTGCAAAGAAAAGTTTGAAATCTTCATCAATTTTCTTTATTGTCATCAAATCATATGTTTAAAGATGTGACCTACTAGAGTTTTCTTTTATGTCTTGGAGATTTATGCATTGCAGCATATGATATAGAAGTGATATATATTTGCAGGAATATGATTCCTAAGAAGATCTCAAATTTATTCCTTTTAGCTTCTACAGGTATTTTATTAATATAATAGCATAGCAACATATGCTTCCAACTTTGCTTACATTTTCAATGAGTTATTGGCTTCTCGTTTAAAAAAGTTGTAGGGACTTTTCGCATGGAATTATGTTAGCAGTAATAGCAACTGCGATGATAATGAGAATAATTTTTTTTTTATCGGCAAGATAATGAGAATAATTATTTCACGGGATCAATGAAGCGGATAATTTGATTTTATAATTAAAATAAAATAACAAATTTTGTTAATGCTTTAGATACAGAGGAGAAAAATAGATTATATTCAGTTGACGCAGTAGGGAAATGAAATAAAATAATATAAGAAATAAAATAGAAATGAAATGTATTTAGTTGAAAACAAATAGGGAAAGGCAAAGAAACCAATAAAATTCTCTACCAATTATGTTGTTAGGCTTAAAATTAAAATAATGAAAAGTACTATAAAAAATCATTTCGAATAGAGTAAAATTTATGGAATTTTAAGACTACTAATTAAAGTAAAATATGTCGTTGCTTCCAACTTACTAACGGTGGGTAAATCAGGTTTTCATGGCTCAGTAACAATATATTACATGATGAGTTTGAGTATGAGACTTCTTTTTCATTTACAATAGTTTAAATAAAGGAAGAAAATGGAGGAAAGAAAACAAATAAAAGAAGGGGAAATAGTAAAATGTAGAATGAAATTCTTTAACGAGATTATTTGGTTGAAAAAAAATTGTATTAAAATTACCAAAGCACACTTTAATTATTATGTATAATAAATTAAAATTGTTATCAATACAGTCAATTATGCAAACTATAATTGATTAACTATAGAAAAATATAGCAAATTAGGATGTAAATAATTTATTTTCAATCATTTTAGTTAAGTTCGCATTTTTGTTAACGTCATCATTTAGAGGTTAATCAATCTTATAAAAATCATAATTAATTATTGTAAGACATAATTAATTGCGTATAAGATATAATCAATTGATTAAAACTGATCCTCTTAGTGTACTTTCACAAGCATCTTGAAATTGGAGATATTCTTTGATGCTTAACTCAGATATGCTCAACACTTTGTACCAAAAAAAGAAGACAAATTCTTCCTCCAACTCCACGATTTTTCTCTGCACCCCCACACTATGGAAAATACCATTATACCCTTATTCATTTATCTTCTTCTGCCCTTCATTTGAGCACCCCTACTGAAAACTCCACTGCACCAACCCGCCTCAGCACCCCGTTACAACATCATGAGTCAACACAAGGAGCCACCAGATTATATGAAAATTTAAATCATAAATATAAAAAAATATATTATAGATTATACGATTCAAGATATAAATATAAAAAAATATATTTTGAATTACACTATCTACAATACGAATAAAAAATATTTTTTAAATTAACTTAAAATATAACTTTTATATTTTGAATAACATAATTCAAGATATATATATTTTTTTTGTTTTTTGTTATATAATTCAGAATAATTCTTTTATAATTTGGGTTGTACAATATAAAATATAAAATATTGTATTTAAATATTTTGAAAAGGCATTTTGAATATTTTTGAAGTATAGGGTGGAGGAAGAAACTATAGAGGTGCAGGAAGAATTTGCCTAAAAAGAAATGTTGTAAGCGTGACCCAATTTGTTTAAAGTTAATTTACTCTTTAGATTTGGGCTTAACTAATAAGCTTAGATGGCAATTGCTTTCTTGTACCCATCTATTACTTCCTGTATCTCATTAATTTTAAAAAATGATAATTATGTCTTTATAATTATGATAATGCGAGGTATTCTGAAAAGTATTTTCCTGAATATATTTTCTAGAAAACAAATTCCGGAATACATTTTCGAAAAACAAATTCTGAAATATGTTTTTGAAAACTAATTTTTGGCAATATATTTCAGAAAAATAATTTTGAATTATATTTCAGAAATGTTTTTTTGAAAAAAATATTTTGGAAAAAACATATTTCAAAAAACCCTTGAAACACATACATTCTGAATCCGAAAACGTGTTTCGGAATTTTCTTTTTGAAATCTTTCCGCTCGCTCAGAACCATTAATCAACCATCCAAAAGTGCTGGAAGTAAATGATAGGGTGCTGGAAGCAAATGATAGGGTGCTGGAAGCAATTGACAGCTTAGATTCACTCTGCTTCAACTCAATATGCTAACGTTAGAATATAAAGGGAAACTGCAGTAATCTAACCAAGATACTAATATAATTTATATTTAAATCAAAGAAATTGTACTTACAAAAAAATATGATGGTATGTCAAAAGTGTTTTTTAAATTATTTAATTAAAAAAGTGTTTGCAAAACAACCATGCTTTAAAAATTAAATAAGGTTTTGTATTATCTTAAGCAAAACCCTAAAGTTTGGTGCGACAAACGGAGTAAGTTTTTATTTCAATTATTTTACCTTAAAAAAAAATGGACACAATTTTTTATCTAATTATAATTTTATTATGTATATATATTTTCATGATGTTATATTTAATATGTCTAATCAAAGTTTGTACAATGACTTTGTGAATTAATCAAGAATAAATTTGGATTAGGTATATATGTTGGAAGAGTTAAAATTGTTTTTTGTTTTTGTAATAGAACAAAAAAATAAGGATATTTCCAATTGATAGAAGAGACGTTAGATAATAACATTTTGTCTAAAGTAATAGACAATATAGTGATGACTAAGTCCACAAATTAAACAACGAGTACTTTTTCTTTTTTCTTTACTTCCTTTTTTTAGCATTATTTTTAGTTATTGTCTAACGTAAATAATGTTGCAGCTTTATATTATATTCTTAGCATATTTGAATTAATTATACTTGTTGCTCTTTATCTTTATTTAGTTTATTTATCTATTTATTTGGAACAATATATTATTTTCATTTTATAGAACATGAAACGCGATTCTTTTACATTAATTTATTATAATCAATAATATCATTATTATATGTAAATGATTCGACCATGTTGTTGAACAACTGATTAGTTTTAGAAATACTATATAAAGCCTATTTATTTCAGGATTCACTTGTTCATTGAATTAAAATTTCTTATAATTCTTTTGTTTTTCTTTAAAATTATTTTTCTTGTGCAATAAGCATGGTTAGGATTTTAATTTTGTTATGAAAAATATTACAAGTTACCTATAAGGTTAAGCATATCTGATAGATAATTTAGTTACTCAAATATGTTGCCAGGAATTTTATTTTTTTAAATTACGTGTATGAAGAAAATTGTAAGAAACAAAACCGATTTCGGTGATTTCTTGAATTTTGCATCTTGAAAGGAATCTCCTACTATAGGTTAAAAAATATCATTGGTGAAAATAAAATTTTATATGTATAATATATAACTAAAGAAAACAATATGATTTAGTAATTTTTTTTTTGTCCAAATCCAAAACTGACCCATATAAAACGGAAGGAGAGAATTTAAGTCTTATTTGATTTAATTTTAAGATACAAAAAATTGTTGTACTTCTGAATATTAATTCCATTTCAATTTCATATTTTAATCTCTTGATATATTCAGACTTGCCAAAATGGTTTAAGGTGGTCACGAAGTGCAAATATTGTTTGTTATTAAATTTAATAATTTTTTTGTATTGGTCATGTCAAATTATTATATCATTTTTCATATAATTTACTTTGTTACTAATCATACTTTTGACATTGTTTAGTTTAGTCAAAATTTTAAATTTTGTCAAAAGATAATTTAATCTTTCTTTCTGGCTAATATATATGTTTCACGTGTTTATAATACTATTATCCTTTAAACTTTATAGGAGTAGAGGGTATTTTAATTGAAGATGTTAAGAGAATCTTCAAATTCAAAAAATATTTATAGATAATTTTCATTTGACTCGTAAGAAAAAAAAAATCCCAACCTATAAAACCCTATTAATTAAATTCGAAAGACTACATTATTCTACTCTTAGTTTTTTAATGTGCAGTCACCGTAGTACTTATCGTAATATTTTTCAAAAAACAAAAATAAAAAAATAATGGGGATTGGTATAATTTAGGTTGAATATTTTTTTTTCAAATAATTAATGGGTATTTGTATAATTTAGGGTGAATAATTTTTTTTAGTTCTTTGAAAGTGTATACTTTTTTTATTTGATTAAATATAGTTATTTGTCTCCGTAGAAATTAATTAATATAATTAAAAAAAGAAAACAATTAAGATATTTTTTAGAATTACTTTAACGAAGATGAGAATATTTATCTTAGGTATGATCAGAAAACTTTTTCGCTTCTATTTTATCTGGTCCTATGTAATAGTCATTATTCAAATTAAAGAAATAATTTAATTCTTCTATTTTTAATGTAATTTTTAATAAAATATTCAGCACATTCCTTTTGTTTCTTTCTCTTTAAATTTTTCAATATATACTAAAATAGAAATCAGAGTATAATTGAAAAAAAATTATCATCTTAAAATTTAAAAAATGTCAAACGAAAAAAACAATTTTTGCTTCAAAAAGTCAACTATTATATAAGAACAAGGAGTATTCTTTAATAAATACTAACTTCTTATATACTATTTTTTTTATCTTCTCCTATTTCTTAGACTCTAGATTGAAAAATAAGTCTCTAGAGTTTTATATTCCAAAGAAAATAAAATTCTCCAATTCAAAATTAAATATATTATATAGCTTCTACTTATATGTTATATTATTAAAAGGATTCCCTCGTGTTGCAATAATTTTATATTTTTTGGTGGGAAAACAGAGAAATATAATGAACTCATCTACTCGAAGATAAAATCAAAATAAGGTACACGACAAGTTGACAACTCTGATTAAATTCATATGTTCCATCTGTGTCTTGACTCAAATTTTAAATATTTTAATTTCAGTTAACTATATAAATATATATAATCTTACAATATAAATTTAAAAATGACATAAAGGAAACAGACAAAAAAATATATTTTAAAATAGTTTCCATGCATATTTTTTCTTTTGTCTGCCAACTTTTTTTTATTTTATTTTTGTATGTTCATCTTTCGTTCTATTCTTTATTTGCTTTTTGCTTTTCTTTTTATTCTAAGAGTGGAAGGTGGAGTGTTTTCCTGTAACAAAGTTTTGAAGATAGAATATAGCTGGCACTGACAGCCTGCTAAACTCTTTTGTGCTCAAATTCAAACCCACACAAAACTCATATTTTTAGCTAAATCATAGTAATCACAATGGGATGTATACTTAACACTAATACAAAATCTTTTATTTTACACATTATCGCTCATATCTAATAAGGGAAATTAAATTGAAATGTGCATAGAAAATTTAGTTACCCATCAATTTTTATTGTTCATTTTTTAGGCTTGTATAAAGTTTTAATATATACTTTTTTCTAAACCAAATAAGATAGAATTTTTACTTTCTAAAATATTCAAACTGCAAAACAGATTTTTATCTGATATTTAAACTCTTAACGTTAAGAAAAGGAAATATTAAAATTAAAAATACACTAAGTGTTTGTTTTAATTTGTTAAAGTTCCTGTATCGATTAAAATAAAACAATTGATACTATATGTGAATGTGTAAATTTCATCTTAGAAATCAATTTTGTATAATTAAATTAGATTAAAAATTCATATGTTAAAATAATACTAGAATAATTTGATGGTATGATATATTGCAATACTGTTATTAAATTACTCGTAAATGTAAATACATGGTTTTTCATACAAAATATACATATTTCAATGAAAAAATATATTAAATATTTTATGTTTAATAAAAATAAAATTAATTTATAATATATAAATTATGTAAATTTGATCTTACAAAAACATTTAATACTTATTAAAATAACGTAAGTGTAGACCCTTGAGCAAACATGATTGTATTGTGGGAGCAACGGAACACCGTCATAATATGGCAGCTAGGAGACGCGTTATATACAGCTTACACGTTCTCCTCTGTACCGTACAATTTAATTCCCAAAATCTAAAGTCCTCAATCACTTCACCTAAAACCTCACTACCAAAAACAAGGCATCTTCAACAAACTAATCATTGCTATTAAAAATAAATATATCTTTCTCTCGCAGATACTCTAATCTCTACAACTTTACAGAGGTTTAATTACCAACAATATGTTTTATTTTCATAAAAATAATCTCACCAACTTTTTAGATGAACAAACTTTTCTTTTGTGTTGACTTCACTGCTGTCTCAGAATATGGAACTTTTTTTAGCTATAGTTATACCATACTTGGCTCTATTAGATGAATCAGAATGTTCCTTTTGGGAAATTGGTTCGGTGGAGTAGCTAATATAATGCTACTCTCAGTTTCACAATATAATGTGGAGTTATTTGCGTATTATGTCAAGCCACTTAGAAAGTTTATCGATTTCAAATTCTTCTTGCCCACTGTAGTGGGTTGAAATCTATTGTTATAAAAAGTGCTAAATTGTTTATGTTTTTGTCTTCTTTGGCATATCTATTTTACTAAGTAGGCTCATAATTGATGTTACAGAACACATAAGGAAGGGGTAAGAAAATAAAATTAAAATTTCAGTTCATTGTAATTAATTATACTCACTTTCATAACCAACTCGGATTATATATATAAATAAACTTAGATAAAAGTATCTCCAATCAGATTTTAAGATTTAATATGTGATGATATTTAATAAAATTATTTGTTATGTAGGATATTAAATTACAAAGCTATCTGTAATAATTGTTGTTGGTGTGAAATAGTGAGAATATTATTAGAAAATAAGTTTAAACATATATTATAGTCTTATATCTTGTTGATGTGAGATTTTTAATAGTTATGGTGAGTCAATTTGTTGTGTCATGTTGGAACTATGCATGATTTTTATACATTTTTTAAAAGAAAATAAAGAGATTGGTTTATTTTAGCCTAAATGTAAAGAACACAGTATTCAATTAATGAAATATAACGAAAGAGAATAACTATGGCTTTATAACAGAAAAAGTGAAATTCCATCAAATGAATAAGTCCACTCCTTATAAACAATGTTAATGAATTCCTAACATGTATTATATTATTAATTAATATCCTATATGCCCTAATTGCCATTTGTTGCCATGCAAATAGAAAGAATAAATATTGAAGAAAAAAAATATGGCAAGGGCACATAGTGAGCAACGACTCCATAAAAAATATTGATTAAAAAAATGTAACAGAAAAGCAGGAAAATAGTACAATGGACAACCCATCTCTCCTTTTGAAAGTTAAATATTTAAGAAAAAAGAAATATGCAAAAAAAATAAATAAATAAAAATGAGACCATGTACGTGAAATAAAGAAACGTCACGGAACAACCAACCACTCCTTTTGCAAGCAATGGATGTTCCAAAGTCCAAAAAATGAAAAATGAAGAAACCTAGGAGAATGAAGAGGAAGATGAAAAAAGTTGCAAGCAATGGAAGTTGGAAATCACTCACACCAAACAGGAAAAAATTTAGGGGAAATAGAAGTTTACACGATAAATTTCTAACTTTTCAACTTCATGTAGGAATGTGTAAGTAAAAAAAATGTTTTGTTTTGGAATGTGTGGCATATGTGACATGGATGTTGTAAGAGATTTTTTTTATTTTAATAATTATAATAATAATAACAAAAAGTTTTATAATGAATACAAAAATATTTATATATTTCCACTTCTTTTCTACCAAAAACCTCTCTTTCTACTTATTTCTTACATCTTTCTCTTTAGGTCCCTCAATAAGTAAGATGTAGAAAAACGAGAAATAGACAAAATATAGAATAAAAATAAAAATAATTAGTAATGAACTTCATAACTTATAACAAATAAGTACTCAACATGGCGAACAAAGGTTTTAACAATGGTTAAAAAAATTTAACAAAAGGTTGACTAACATTGGTGAAGGTTACATTAAAAGATGAGAGACTCAAGGAAAGTTATTTGTATATCTCCACGTCTCTACATAAGAGAAAGCAGTTTAAAATTCTTGTTGCAATTATCATCTTATACATTATCAACTTTTTTTTTTAATTTTATGGTGAACTTTTGATTACAAACTATCATAAAAACTGCTTCCATAAGAGCAATTTTTATAACAATAAACGTCTTCTATTGCTTGAGTCACATTAATAACCTTAAATGTTTCAAACATATGAAAATATACATATATATATATACATTAATAAATTATAAAAATTAATTAGTTCTTTTTTAAATTTTCCAATAAAAAAATTCAATATTTAATATAATAACTTTTAATACTTCTATATGTTTATATATTTTTTTATATAATAATTTAGTTTGTTTTTAAGTAAGTGGGCTTATTAGTATTACTGTTAGGTATTCTACCAAGTTTTTGTCTTTGTTTTTTTATAGTGGTATTGTTTTATAATCCTTCTTGTTTTTCATTTTATAAGAAAGTTGGTACATCTCTTAAATATTCTTTTTTATTCATTTTATTCTTGACTGTTAAAAAAAATAAAAACAATATACAAAGATAATTCAAAACCGAAGTAGTAGTTAAACTTTTATATTAAATTTTAATAGAAAACTTATTCACTGTTGTAATATAACACAAATTTATCAAAGTTTTGATAACATAACACTTCAAATCTAATTTTCTCAAAATTTAAACAAACAATTTGTCTGAGAGTTAAATACTCTTAAACTCAATACCTACATTCAATAGAAATAATATTAGTTTAAATAATATTGCATGGTACAATTATAAATATTAGAGTTAATATTCACTCTTGCAATTTTCCACTATCTATAATTAATATGATATCAGCATTGAATTGAAGCAAATTAGATATCTAATATGCATGCAACAGAGTTACCAATGCAAATAATATTGTTTTCTTTACTTCTTACTATTCTACTATTTTATCTCCAGCTCACAGTATTGTGACCAATCGAAACAAAATTAGTGTTGGTTAAAATTATCATGGAAGTTAAATTTTATAAAGAGGAAAACTAGATGAAATATTTTATATTTTTATTGTTAAATTTTTAAATTAAACAATTTATTATTATTATATTCCCTTCGATAAAATTTAATTACAAAACTGTTAAAAAATTGATCTAGAACTAATCCTTATTACACTTTTGTGACAAATTAGGGATTCACACAAGTGTAGAATGATTCCATGATCACAAATCCTATTTAAACCAAAGTTAAGATTCAAAGTAGATTCATTCAAAGTTAAGATTTTAATGTCATAAAATTTGATAATATCAACTTAATAGTGAAAATGAACGTATAATGCTTGAAGCTCATTTTTATAAATAATTTGTATGTAATGTAATTTTATAAATATATATTTTTACTTTTGGTGATTGTTTGATTGTGAGTTTACTATTTGATAATTTGAATCAAATAACTTCTTTAATCAATTTAAATTAGATCAATTAACATATATAAGCTATACCTAAATATATACCTTAAATTGAGATTTGAATTTACAAATATAAGTTTCAAATTTTCAACACAACCACATCCAGCTCAATCATCCAATCAGCAGGTTCAATTCAATCTAATTCAAATCAATTATATCTATAAGTAGTAATTCATTCATATTCTCAATTTCAATTACTATACTAACACTAACACCCATCAATAAGTTTGTCAACATTGGCATACTAATGAAATCACAAAATTATAAAGCCAAATAATTTTGTAATATATGCCAAATTAATAATGAAATCACAAAATTATAAAGCCAAATAGTTTTGTAATATATGCCAGATTAACAATGAAATCACAAAATTATAAAGCCAAATAATTATGGGCGAACAATGTAAAACAAATGAATACAAGATTATGACAACAATGAAAATGGAGACAAAAATGAAAAAGAGAGGAGAAAAAGTGAGGAGTAGAGAGTGTAGAACAAGAGAAGTGATGTACAAATAAAAAAGTGACCAAGAAGAATCTAAAGAGAAGTTTAGAAAAAACATACAAAGATGATTATTAAAAGATTAATGTTTTAAATTGATCTTATTTTCAAAAAAATTACCCCATTTGTTTCCATTGACAATATCTCATTGTCGTAATTGATTTATTTTGTACTACTCATTAGTTAATTTAGTAATTAAAACTGAAACAAATATTGAAGAAATATTAAATTGCATAAGTAAATGTACCCAATATATATATAAAATTGAAAAATAAAACTATACAATGACATTTTTTATATTTTTGGGGAGTAAACTAACTCATTTGGATGAATTTAGTAATTAATTTGGCCTATATTACAATGCTATCACGCATTATTTACATATGCATAATAAATAAAGAGTTTACTATCCTAAACAGAACTTTAAAGAATAAAGTACACTAATATTTATTAATTAAAAAAAACTATTATTATACCAAATAATTATATATTTATTAAACATGCATTTGATTTTACTATAATTTTAAATTGTTTAGAAGAGCCAAATTTGTGTAATAACCACACTATTATTGGTGTGTAGGGTATAGCAAAAGTGATTATAACTGTCAACATATCACATATCACTCGTCACAATACTAAATGTAGTCGATAATACAGTACAATAAAACTTGGTTAACACAGGAGTTTGTTTAAACCAACTTTCTCACAAGAAAACATAAAACAAGATTCTTTATAAAGTTAGAAAGTTAAAATTTTAGCTTATAAATTTAAAAAAGGTTATATGAAAAAAAATTTACAATTTAATTTATATATAAACTAATTTTACTTTGAATAGAATTTAGTTTCCATTTTTTTTTCTAAATTATAAAAATCTCGTCGGAACCATCTTTGAAAATGCCAGGTAGGTTCTTTTTAAAGAGATTATTAATTGTAAGTGAAGTTGGTAAATAGAAAAAAAAAAACCAAATAAATACGTGCAGAAAATTTGGAAGCAGAATTTTAATATAATCATTCATATTAACAGTGGAATGATAACTTCTTAGGTTTTTGTTATTAGTGTTCTTTCAATTTTTGTGGTGCTTCCTGTTAGTGACATTATTCTATTAAGTGAACTTGGGGAAATAAAAAAAAAAAAACATTATTAAAATAAAAATATTTTGTTGTGGTTGATGAAGATGAACAGCAGCACAAATTCAGAATTACAATGGCAATTCGAAACACTGTTTCAGTGGCACGCACTCCGATGTTACCGAAGGAGGAACAATCAGCAGGAGTAAAAATCGGCGAGTTCGTCGAGCGACTCAGGTTGAGGATCGGCGTTGTGGAGCATCCAGAGCAAGTGTTCGAACAGAACAACCTCGCACGCCACGTTGATGCTGTCGTCCTCTTCCTCGGAGCTGCTGTAGCGGGACCGGTCCACCAGCTCCCGGAACAGCGGGTGTCCGACAACCTCCGCGCTCACCAGGTACTGCCGCCGCGTCTTCCCGACGTACACGGGGCGGAGCGACGAGGAGTCAGCGTCGCTGGCTACGGAGGTGATGCTGGCTTGGCTTTGTTTGCTGCTGAAGGAGTTCCATTTCTTGAGCACCGACTTCAGCTTCGTTAGTTTTCCTCCTTTGGACATGGTTGAGTTGGGAGCTTCGAGAACAACGATGTGGTTGTTATGTTATGTGACTTGTGAGAGAACGTGAAGGGGTGTTCTGTTCCTTGCTCTTAAAAGGGTGAGAGGGAAGGGCGAAATGGTCATAATTAAGAATTGGGAATTAGGAAGTGGCGAACATGAAAGCTTGGCGTTTGGACTTTGGGGTTTGGTTGGTGTGAATTGTGCACTCAGTTTGTTCAAGTCTTCTTCATGCATTCTTTATCTCTACTAGTAGGTGTCTTTTGGTAGGCTCTTTTGAACTTTCTTTTTCTTTTATAAATTTAAAATTTAATTAAGTTTTAATTATCTCTTAAATAGAACCTCTATTATAAAATGTTTTATTTGATGGAGTGTTTAAAGTATTTTTTTTATTTTATTTTAAGTATCTTATCATTTGATTTTATCCTTATTAGAATGATGTATTTATTATTTTTTTCCATATCTTCAATTAATCTATTAATTAGTGTTTTTTTTCTATCTTTTCTAACTTGTTAGTCAATTTATTTTTCAAAAGAAAAAGAATTAATTATCAAAGATATTAGAAAGAAACGAAACAAATTAATTGGTAAATTATAGACGAGAAAACATTTTTAATGAAAAATATTTTATTAATATAAAATAATTTTTTTATAAAGACTCAGTTAAAAATATTTAAATTTATGATATTTTTAAAAATTAATTAAACCTAACTTTATATTTATTTCTTTTTAGGTCTTTAATTTTCAATCAACTCGTATTTTTTCTTTTCCATCTTCTCTGACTAGGCAGTGTTTTTTTCCTTTTCAATCTTATCTGATTTGTCAGTTAATTCGTTCCAGAAAAACAAACTGACTGTTAAATTAAAAAGGATAAAAAGAAATGAAACGAATTAATTGGAAAAGATAAAAAGAAATTAAACGAGTTACAAAATCTTTTACCAAACAGAATTAGAAAATCTTGTCCACCTTTGAAAATATAACTTTTTTCTTGGGCCTATGTATCTTCAACCTTAACAAGCTACCCCGAAAGAGCTACTAGAATAAGAGGGATTTCTTTTAGATCCCACAATTTAAAACTTAGTTTCTATAAATAAATAAATAAATTCATTTTATGTAATCAGATATTATTTTAGATTTTACAATCTAAAAACTTCTTTTTTTTAAATAAATAATTTCTAAATTACATAATTTTTATACTATCCGAAAATGTCTTTCCAATTATTTCCCTACATTAAGGCGGTGAGAAGGGGTAACGACTAGACGTGACGAGAGTAACGGAGCAATTTAGTCTTTTAACTATTCCGTGGTGGTGTACATGAAAACTACGTTGGTGCATAAAGAAATGGCCTGAACCAAATTGGATGTTGTTTGGACCTTCATGTTTTTGTTGTCATTACTCATAACTAGAGATAAGTATACCCCACAATTGTAAAAGCACTTATTTGTACACACGTGGTTGGCTTCGCAAGCACAATTCATCAGAATAAAATGGCTTAGCCTTTTATATCTCCTCCCGAAATGGATGGCAAAAAAGGGAGAAAGTTGCAGCAATATTTGACCGAATTGAGAAGTAGCAAGAATAGTTAGCTTGTTGGCTTTATTTCTCCATCAGAATAAGGTTGTATACCACGCACCTTAAAAAGGTGCAAACCTAAATGGCCCAAACAACTCTCAATCGCTCAGAACTACAAGACGTGTAACATACATAACCCAACACATAACATAACTTCTATCTGAAAAGTACTTTTGTGGATTGCCACTAGAGAGTTCTACTAATCAAAAGCCATGTTCCATACAGCTTCTATCAATTATTCTATAGAAAAAAGTTAACTAGATAGTTCATAATCGAAGAGGTAGATTCTTAATTGAATTTGCAAAGGAAAAAAATTGTTGTGAAGTATATCAATTGTTTTTAGAAAAAGATTAAATTTACTAAGTCATAATTAAATTATGACGTTTGTGATACTCTTTAAAAGATATAATTTTTGTGTTCATATATGATTGAATCCAACACATTGCTCAAATGAATAAAAGGGTATAAATGGATCTCGAGTATTCATTCGAGGGCCATAGAGAGGATTTGTGGTAAAGTAAATGAGATTCACAACAAGACATTATCCAACCATGTTTGATGGGACGACAAATAAGATTGAAAATAACAGTATTCTCATAATGTATGTTGTTACCCACTTTACATCGTCTTTTGAGTAGTGTAGATTCTTTTTACTTTTAGTTCTGATATTTTTCTTTGTTTTTAACTTTATTTCTAATTTGTTACATTGATCAAATTCAAGATCATTAAATGAACAGAATATTTGCTAATAGAAATAAATTTCCAATTACAGGTCTAAAATTACAAAAGAATTCTGAAGATGGTATCTTATTAGATTAAAAACTAATCAAGTTGGTAGTCCAAATTAGAACGAGTACATTAATTTTTTAATTAGTTTCAATTCAAATATCTGACATGTTAAAGTAAGAATCGTGAGACTCATCAAAAAACCAGAACAAGGAAATGATAAAGTGAAGTTGGTGGGGAACTGTAGACCAATAAGCACTGAAATTGAATCAGAAGGCACATCTTTAAGTTGAATTGATGGGGTTGAACACACAAATTCAATCATATTCGATACTGCAACGACAATAAAGAATAAAAATGACATTTTTTTCTGACCCAAAACCTAAGCAAGATATAAAAACAAGACACTCTTTTTAGACTCTTTAAATCCAAAAGCTGATCACAATCAAAATCAACGGCGTTATTTATGAAAGCTCCATAATACCAAAAGCCGGTTTCTCCATCGATTTTCTCTTCAACAATGATTTTACTCTTCAATGGCAAGGGGAACAGACTCCGCCTGAGAGCACAAGAATCACATAATGCATTAGTAAGTTCACATTTAAAGCAAGGGTAACAAAATTGGGTAAGTGTTGCAGAAAGTTTTATGGCTTTATTTTCTGATTAAATTACAATTTTATCTCTATAATGGGTGCCATCTTAACATGTTTGACAGAAAAAAATGAAATTTGAAAATCAGTAGAAAAGAAAAGTCCAAGTTCAATTCAAGGATAATACTAAAACTCCTAATAATGAATTTTCTCTTTGTTCTATGGCATGATCTATTTGAGTTTAGGGTTCTATGGCATCAAATTTAGTTCATAAGTGAAACCATTGCATTAATAGTGTAATGAGAGAAGAAATATACCAATTTGCGGTACTTAAGAGCATAGAACATCTCCAGGTAACGTTTGCTCTCACGGCGTTCAAGGTTGGTGACATGCTTCCAGAAGCCATAGACACCAGTGAGTGTCAAGAGCCTGTCAGAGTAAATCTGCCATGTGTACCTGTGGAGCAAAGGGAGAAAAACAGAAAGCTTAATAACAACCAAAACAAGTGCATGTTTGTGATGCTTTTCTGGTGAAAATTTTGGTGACAAAATGAATGTATTGATGAAAAGAGTATAAAACAAGAGAGCATATCATGTGAAATCAATGCAATCACATGATATATTGATTTATAGTCTTTTTCATCATGTATGTGAGTATTGTTTAGTGCATTGTGCATACTTCTCCCGAATACGCTTGAGTCCTCCCTGGGAGATTTTGTCCCAGTGAGATGGGTCTGCTTTGCTCTTCTCAAAGAAGTCAACAAGGATCTCAGCAGCACGGTCACCATGGTAGGGGTCAATGTGGTATCCAGATTGTCCATGGACAATGATCTCAGCAGGACCACCATTGAATGTGGCAAATGTTGGCAATCCACAAGTCATGGCCTCAACCACAGTCAACCCAAAAGCTTCATAAACTGCAGGCTGCACAAAGGCACCCTTTGTGTCACAAATGACACGGTAGAGCTCTCCATTCCTAACTCTGTTCATCTGAGAGGAGATCCATCTGAATTGGCCATTCAACTTGTAGGTCTCAATGAGGCCATACATCTTCTTCATCTCAGCCTTCTCTTCCAAGTCCTTGGACTCCTTCCTCCTGTCTCCAGCAACAACAACAAGGTTCACCAACTCGCGGAGGCGGGCGTTCTTGCCATACCACTCAACAAGTCCTGTGATGTTCTTCACACGGTCAAGTCTTGCCATGGTGAAGATGATTGGCTTGTTGCGGTCCTTCAAGACACATCTGTTACAATGGCATTGCATTAAACAATGGTTAAATTTAGTTTCTGACCAATTGGGAGATGATAAAGACCATAAGAGAGAAATTTCATTTTCCTGATAGAAAATAGTTTCTCTAAGGATTTGGTCTTTAACTGACAACAATGTGTTGATCCATGTTATATATGTAGTCAATGTCATCTAGCCGGATAAGGTTTTTGTTATTGTTGTTGTAATCGAAATAGATTTTGTACTAAACAATGGTCTCCTTGAAAAAAATGTCTATGACAAGATTCAGGAAGGGGGTGGGGTGTTGAAGGAATAAGGAAAAGAAACTTACATGTGTTCCTCATTCTCCACTGAGCTGTAAAGAAGCTCTTCAATCTCAGGGTGGAAATTTGTTAACCTACGCTCAGTTTCGGTGTATGGGAAGTATATGCTCATATCAGCTCCTGGAGAAACAATGTTGAACTTTGGATCAAAGACATCAATACCGTGAACAACTCGGTAAAGACCAGGAAGGGTGAAGGCAGTGTGACTCTCGTACTGTCCAACAGTATCTTTGCTGCAGAACAAAAAATACATATGCGAGAATTAATTTCAGTAAGCTAATCAATAAATAGAATACTGCATTTAAAGCATAGTAAATAAATGGAAAAGATAGCCCACCTCCCAGCAATCTCTTGGAATGTGCTAGTGATGATAAAGTCTGTGTGGTTCATTGCAAAAAGATCAGCAGTAAATTGGCATGAGAAGTGATATTTCTCTTCAAATTTTTTCCAGTAAATGTCAGACTCAGGGTATTTGGTCTTTTCTAGAGCATGAGCAATGGTACACTGCATTTGAATTAGATTAAGGAAGAAGCTTAATCAGGCTCCAGAGTAAAGTGTAAAAAAAAGGTTTTGCCAACATTAACTAGAAAGTAGGTGTCAATATAGACAAACCTGAGTTACTCCTAATTTATGTGCCAACAAAGAGGCAACAATGTTTCCATCACTGTAGTTTCCAACAATCAGATCTGGCTTGGCTTGCAACTCCTTAGCAAGTTCAACAGCAACATCCTAAAGTTGACAAGAAATATAGTTGGATTGGAAGTTACTTTAAAGTGAAACATCAAAACCATTTACAGTTTTAAGTAAAAGTTAAAATTCACCTCAGCATAAGTCTCTAGGTATGGCCAGACTTCGAATCTGGAGATCCATTTGCGAACAATTCCCTTCTCTGTTCTGAAAGGAACTCGGAGAATGTCACAATATTGAGTATCATATACCCTCTCTAGACGTTGGCCACAGGTAGTTCCTACTGCATCAGGGAGAAGACGAGTGATCTGCATTAAACAGAAATCACATGCTCAAGTTAGAGAAATTTCCATAAGTTAACTTGTCTTAACAACAACACTAGGACATACAATTAGAATACGAGGAGTGATATCCAAGCCTTGTTTCTTGATGCGGTTGAGCATCTCATTCTCCAAGGCACGAACTTGATCCAAGATGTAAACAACCTGGTTTAGAGAAACAAGTTAAAGCATGTCACAACCTTAATAGTTACCAAAATAGTATCCAAATTAGTAAAATGCTGTCTCAATTCAACTAACCTGTCCACCAGTGTCAGGGTACCCCAAGACATTATCTTGGGCAAAGTAACCATGGGGAGAAAGGATAACAACATTGAAGACCATAGGGACTCTTCCAAGGAATGTCTCAAGGGTGCAAGGATCAGGTGCCTCCAGAAGATCCAAGAGAAGCTGGATCATCTCGAGGACACGCTCGGCGGTGTCACCCCACCCCCTCTCCAAACCAATCTCCCGGAATCTGTTTTCAAATTCTGAGTAGGGCGTTGCAGGAGCTACCGAAGTTAGATACTCTTCTGCTTTTCTCAAAACATGTTGGAGAGAATTCAGGTTCTGAACTTTGTCATTCAGCATCATAGTCTGTAACAAAAACAAATAACCATTTTTCATTATTGTAAAGGAATGATCAATGCATATCGTCTTTTACATAGAAAAGTTACATTTATCATTTGATTTTCACATGATCCAAAGTCTAAAACATGGATGAGGAAACACTACTGGATATCCAACTAGTACCGAATGTGGATCGAATAAATACTATGCCTATGTCTAAAGCAGACTATTTTGGACAATTGAAAACTCCCAAATACACTTAAAAAAGAAGCATACCGTGCCCTTATAACTGTGAAGCCTGAGGAATTCAAGCAATGGCTGCATGCTCTCCTTGTCATGGAAGAGTTTGGCCGAAAGATGGCGGTTGAGGAACTCCACGCCATTCCCAATGGACTTGTTCAGAGTTGGACGAGGGAAAGACGCATTAAATGGCTCAAAGTCCAACTCAAGCACAAAGTTGCCATTAGAACTGCATCAAGAGTGAGAGAAACTGTTAAATTGTCTTGACATGCTCAACAAACAACAGAGTGAGGACGAAAAAACTCTGAACCATACCTTCCCTCAACAAGCTCCTCCTTGAAACGCAGATACTCAGCAGGACGTAGCTCATCAACAACAAGCATGTGCACATTCACACGCAGATACTCCCAAACACCAGGCCTTGGTCGAACAGCCAGAGCAACAAAAGGTGGCAGCACTATGGCTTCCTACACAAAACAAAAAACCGATAAAATGACAAAAAAAAAAAAACTTAAGACAAAAACGCACAAAACATATCCTGAATATAACACCCCAGATAAAGAAAATACGAAAGGGGAAGAAGTTACCTGTGTAGATCTCAAAACTTCTCCAAAGGCCCCATCTTGTAGCTTCTTCCTGTTCTCCTCAGGGATTTCTTCAAGCTCTGCAACGACCTGGTGGTGTTGCAGGATTCCCTTGCCCTTGGCTTCAAGCCTTTTATTCCAACAAGATTGTTAGTGTTAATTTACATCCTTGAACTAAATCTAATTATTCATAGACAAGTTTTTTGTTTTCATTTTTATTTTTGGATAAGCTACCTTGACAGAAGGGCCAAAATTTCATTCCTGTTACCCGAGAGAGTTTCATCAATCCTCTCGCGGAAAGAGTGAGAGTGCGTCAAAGGATGATGTGCCATTTCTTCAGGGGCAAGACTTCACTGCACCAATAAGAACAAGAGCATAAAGAAACTGATTAGAATTGTATGCAACAAGCCACCATAAAAAGGATAAGTTTAGTCACCAAAAGTCAAAAACAATGTGGAATTCTTTCTTCTTCTAGAAGAGTGTATTGGATTTCAACAAGTCCTACCAGGTACCCTCCCTCCCCAACCTTGGGTCCAAAAAACATTAATCACAGCACAGATCCTGCACTTCGTTTAAACTAAGTGTTTCAACTTTAAATTAATCATTGCAGAACAAAGAAAATCTTAGTTCAAGGCCAGGTTGCAGACAAAAATATTCCTTTTCTATTTTTATTTTCATATGTTGATGATTTAATTTAATTAAAAAGGGAATCCTAAAAAACAACGACTGGACTGTCATGAAAAAAAAAAAAAAAAACTTGAGAATGGAAATTCCTAAGAAACTGAGCCAAAGCTCATCAGAGACAGCACCCCAGAACAGAACTAGAAAACTCTCCAACATGTTCTTTAAGAAAACGGAAAGTACTAGACACCAGGATCATGTTACAGACTCTGATCCAAAGGCTGAAACACATCACCATGCTAGATCTTTCACAGTGAAAGCTGACGTGGCAGTGTGGAACACCCAAAAGGGGAACGCAATGAAGGAATGAAGATGAACAGAATAACAGAAAGAAGAGAGAAAAGTAACAGAAACAGAGGAAAAGAATACCTATGGAAATAGAATGAACGCAAAAAAATAAGGGGTGAAGGAGAAGACGAAACGAATGAATGAAAAACGAAATGGAGGAGGTCTTAATTTATAGGCAATGAGCGCCAAACACAGAGAGACGTACAAAATAAAAAAAAAATAAAAAAAAGGAAACAAGTTTCAACAAATTCCATAAAGGTCAAAGACTTTCTCTCTCCACCAAGGACAAATGCGTAAATGCAAAAAGTATATAAACTATATTCTACACGTAGCTTCAATATTTTGGACTATCCTAAATTAGTCTCATCTTTTTCTCCTCACATGACTGGATTAATGTACATTTCAGTTACCGAAAGGAAAATATTGTTGTACTTTTATCCATCACTGATTCAAGCTTATCTGCATAATGTACTTATGTTCTGTTTTTTCTGAAAATTTGAACTTTATTTTGATATTTTTTTTATCCCTTTGATTTTATCTGTGATGAACATAGGGGTAGGTGCATGTTGTGCGGATATGAAGTAACAATAACTTCGTGTCGTTACATACACTGTTACCTATACCCAATCTTTACTTTTGCTGTAACAAGGGTTAATAAAAATCTGGTCCAGCTCAATTTTTTGTTTGAACACGCTTGACCACTTGCATTTATGCAGTGTTCGGCATTACCAGTGCATGTGATCGGATCATAACACTCAGAAAGAAAGAGTAATGGATAATTGGATATGGTGGAGGGGATAAGGTGTAGATATTGCATGTGGGGGGAGGTACATATTTTGCCATGTAAAAAATAATGATAAAAAAGAATGAAAGAGATGATTTTGACATTGTGATGGAATTTACTCACCTTGAATGTGAAATGCCAACACCCAGAGGAATGAACAGAGCAAATGGAATGAGACAAGTGAAGCGAAGCTGGTGAGGAAAAGAAAGAAATGAAAATATGTCAATTGAGGAAATGAAATGGGTGAATTGAATGGTGAAGAGTGGTGGGTTGGGAAGCCCCTTTTATAGTTAAAAATGGAGAAAGGGTTAGCTAGTCATAAAAATAAGAAAATTATGATAATGTTAGCAAAATAAAAATAATTAAGGGGAAAATAAAATGGACATTATGGTAAAGCAACACTTGTTAGGAAATATTAAGATTGAAGGTAAAATCAGTGCCTCTGTTTCCGTGAGAGAAACAGTCCATTATAGTACAGCTAACCTTGCAGTGGTTTCGTTGTTGTTTTCACAAACCACTCTACTTCTTTTATTTTTTTCATTTATTACTTTTATTAAATCCAGCCATTATAATTAATTATTTATCTGATAATATTAATATATACTATTTTTTTTTTACAAGTAATTACTTCGCTAATGTGTTGTGTTGTATTGCAGTGTGCATCTGTCAGAAATGGTATTTTAGTTTTTCTGTGGTGCCCATAGTATCTGACTAATGCCATCTTTTGCCATTTGCATGTTTTCTTTTATTTAAAAGTGTATGCAGTGTCGTCCACTTCAACATTGAAAAAAAAAAAAACAGGTCTAATATTATTAAGCAATAATACACCATGGGAAGAATTTTCTAAACACAGTTTCAAAGGTGTTATATACGTGCCTGTAACAAGTCAAAAGTTACCATTTCTATAAGAACTTAAAACATCACAAGCAATTAGGTGTTTGAAATTTACTATGACTCATGTTATCTACACACACATAGTTGCACTAGTTAAAAAAAAAGTTATCTTTTAACTTTTATTTAATAATCTTATCTCAAAAGTGATTTTTCAAATCTCAACATTTCATCACATAGATTGTATTTAAAATAGTTAATTTAAATTTTTACATCTTAAAGATATTAACATAAAGTGATCTCAGGGTTAGATGAGATCAAGAGATAGGACGATGATGGTGGATTGGTGGGTATGGAAACAAATTCATTGTGTCGGGAAAGGACATTGTCATATACAAATTATAATATCTCTTATAAAATGACATCTCATCCTTTTCTTTTACGATGAAGCCAAGATTCATGTCATCATGAGAATTAAAACTATGCATAACATCAATAGCATATAAAAATAAATTAACTTTTAACTTAAATCAACTTTTTTTCTTTATCTGTAATACTGTAATTAATTATTCTCTTTTAAAATAAAAAATTAATTAAATAATTTTAGTAAGAGTTTAGGTTGTTGTTTAAGTAATAATAGATATTATATTAAATGAAATATTAAACACTATATTACCTGAATAAAGAACTACCATTATTATTGTTAACCAATATTAGAATTTGAACAACTAAGCATGTTTTTCTAAAAGCAATACAGTGCACTTTATTTTGCTCAATTTTTTTTACTTCCTTGCATACTGAATAAAACTGAAGAGTGAATGTGTAAAATTTCAGATGAAATTAATTATATAATTTTACAATAATTATTCTAAAAACTGTGTGGCGTCACAATCAAGATCCATTTGTTTGGAGAAGCATTGTCAGTGGGCTTTAGGTTTGACATGTCACAGATGGTCCCACAGAGTGATAGGTGGCGGAACCATCATTGTCTGTCTACGTGGAACAAAACTACCTACATCCTAACTTGAAAGAATGTTATTATAAGATAATCAATAATTAAAAATAATATATATATATATATGATTATTAGTGATAAATAATCTTTTTATTTATTTTAATATTTTATTTGTTTTTTATTTGTTATTAACAGATATAAATTTTAAAGTTTCAAAAGCTATATGCAAACATTTATAACATTTATGTTTATATAATTAGAAAAATTTAAAAACTATTAGATAAGTTTAATAATAAATGAGGTGAGAAAGTAAAAAAAGATAGAAGAATTAATCTTAGAAAGATTGTGATTAAATTAAAAAGTAAATCTCAATAATTTTTTATTTATTTATATGTATCATTTCTTTTAATATTATAATATTTAAATATCATTTTTATTTTATAACTATTTTATAAATTTTAAAATTTATATTTCATTTGATTTTTTTTTACTTTTTCCGCCTTTTTATGAAATAAACAGATTTAAATTGATAGAGAAAAAAAATTAAAAGTCCGACGTGTAAAGAAAATAATATGAAAAGTAGAGAGCGCTGAAATAATATAAATAAATAAATTTGAAAAAAACAAATATATATATATATATATATATATATATATATATATATATATAATTTATACTAACCCTTTGAAAAGAGCATTTTTTAAAATGTTTTACTCCGTATACTTTTTATATAATTTAATATTTATTATTATGGGAACTATTCTTTTAAGTTTTTATTCTAGTAATTATTTTTACTTTTATTTTAATTATTATTTTAATTAATTAACAAAAACAACATCTTTATTTCCACTTGCTTTATATAACTATACACTAATAATTATGTTTTATTTAATATGATTTCAATTATTTGGTATATATATAAAATTCAAATGTTATTCCATGACATTTACTTTTCTGCTATAACAGTAGATAGAAGTTCAATATATTATTAAATTAATTTTTTCACTGTATAGTTAAAAAGATAATTTTAACTATAATTAATCATGTATACCTTCATAATTCATGCTTTAAATCTTAATAAATATACTTTTATTCAAATAATTATTTTATTTATCAGCTATAATATTATATTAATTACATTTTTTATAAATTTTACTTACTTTTTCCTATCTCTCATTTAAATCCTATCACTTCAATGCTGATCAATCAATATTTAAACCGATAAAATAATAAACAAATACATCAATCAAAAAATTGTATGAAAATGAAAACATCCTATAATTAACATCACCCACAAGAGAAATAAAGGTGATGATTGCATCATCAGTTCAATTATATATGAATTAATCCTTTTTTTAGTTAACCACTAGTTATCTTAAGTAACTTATAAAAACTAAAAACATTACTTTTAATAGTTAGTTACACCTTCATCCATCATCACATAAATGATTTTTTTTTTTTTTACAAAAAGTATTAACATGTTTTATGTTACTGGTGAAATTATATATTTTCTTTAAGTATAGGCATTTATATATGTTTTTTACACAACTGACTTAGTTATTAAATATTTAAAATCTTTTAAATAAATATAATCAATAAATGATTAACAATGAGATATACAAAATAATATCATCAAAATATCATTGAAAATAAATTTTGAGCTTTTCCTATAGAAGCTTCTATCTTAGTCTCTTATTTTTTTCCTCTAGAAAAGTTTTATTGGCTGTCATACACGGCCACAATATGTGACAGACACCATGGTCAAAGTCTGATGATGGTTTTCTGCGAGGGTTCCTTAATTTTTGTAAACCAGAATAAGGAGTTGGAAAGAAAGAACCTGGTATTTGATCTGAGTTCCTGGTAAATCAGATTAGCACACAAGGTCACAAAGACGACTCAGCAATTACGTGGAAAGAGAGGGCAAAATGGACTTTAACATTATCAAGTGATTAACATTTCACACGTAGACAAGTTTACGACATTGAAATTTACGAGCAGAGGGTCCAATCCAACTTGTCTCCGAACCCACATATGTATTTGTTAGTTCCAAGTGTTCTTTGGAACTGTTAGGTCAGCTTCACTTATGTCATTGTTTGAAGTTTGGTTAGATATCTGAAAGCCACAGGTCTTCCATTTTTTCATAACACTTTTTTTTTTGCATTAATTTTATTGTTTTAATTTTTCTTTCTCATTTTTATTCCTTTAATAAAAAAATTTAAGTTGATTAAGTTTAGTGGGATAAATTTAATTTTTAGTTATTTATTATTTATTAATTTCAGATCTTATATTTCAAATTTTCAATGTAGATATTTTATTATTTTAAAGATAATTTAAAATGACTCTTACAATAGGGTAGAGATAACATCTTTAATAGTTTTAATATAGTGGTGATTAGAAGTTGTCATAAATATTTAAAAAAAAAATGCAAGCGGGTATTAAAATTTTAATTAAAATTACAAGTGAAAAGAATTGAAAAAGTCAAAATCAATGAGAAATAAAAGGGGGAGAAGGTTGTTTTAAACATAATGCAACTCAACATGGAATAGAGGAGATTATCCCCTTTGTGAACTTTGTGAATAGTGTCTCCATTTGCATTAGCATTTGATGAACTTCACAATTATGTTCTAATTTGTTTATATATTGTGTATGTGGTTTACTCTTAGCGAAAGCTACAATAACCTATAAAATATTAAGCCTAAATAAAACCAGAGATATAGAATAAAAGAAAATAAAGTTTTTCATTCCTCTCCAAAAGTAACAAATATATAAAAAGAGAAAGAAATATAATACCTTATATAACTATACATCTATTTTTTTTCATATACATCTAATTTTATATTTATATCATTTTCTATTTTAAAGACGATGATCATAGAAGGCAACCTATTAATTCAAAAAGTTTTCATAATATAAAATAAATAAAATTTGTCAATAAATCAATTCATATAAATCATATTTTAACACATTCACATTAATAAGAATTTTATAATATATATTACCTTAAATGTATATTTATATATAATATTATTACCTATAAACATTACTTAATACATTTAAGTAAAAATCATACTTACATATTTTATATTCATAATAAATGTACATATAAATGTTTTGGAAAGACTCATCAATATTAAATTTATATTATAGAGAGTTTGTATACATTATATTATTATCATTTTCAATACTTAACAGAGATAAAGAATATTATTCACTTATGTGATAAGGTAATTTTTTATAATACCATATCTAATTCTATTTCAAATCTAAGCGAAATAAAATCCATTAAGAAAACCCTCTTGATCAACAAATTATGTGGAAAAAAACCGACATACAAAACTTAACAAACACTTTCACGCTTCAATTATTTCAAATGATTATAAAACATGTAAATATAAATTTGAGTACCAAATAATATTATGCAATAACCTATATAAATTCATATCACCATTGCATATCCCATTAACCAAAAACATTTCATATTATTTATCTATTGTTCAACTTAATTAAATTTAATTTAAACATTCTAAATTCATTTTGACCTAGATGGTTCACACTAAAACATTATACACAGTCGATCATGTAAAAAGATTTTATTTTGTAATGTTGAAGAATTAATATGATATGAGCTTCAAAACGATTGTTACTAAAATACACTTATTTTTAAGTTGTATTTATATTACTGCAATTATAAAGACTTGATTCAAAAATAAATTAAAAAATATAAAAAACATAACATATACTTAAAACAAATTATTTTACACATAAATTTATATTATTAGATTAGATATTAAAATCTTCCAATCTCCAAGTTAAAAATAATATTAAATGATTAGAATGATAAGAATATATATATATATATATATATATATATATATATATATATATATATATAATATTTTTTTTAATTATTTTTTTAAAAAAAAATATATATAAAAAATATATATATTATAAATATATTTTATATATATAATAT
>Ga0099824_1001927_pt1 | contig 30052 bp, 15 predicted proteins | sample SiratrowhiteBW_FD_76837 | JGI IMG/M metagenome (GOLD analysis project Ga0099824, IMG submission 76837) | Root nodule microbial communities of legume samples collected from California, USA - Siratro white BW | ecosystem: Host-associated > Plants > Roots > Nodule | place: USA: California... | reverse complement strand
TTTTATTTTTTTTTTTTTTTTTTTTTTTAGTTGCTTGGATCTAGAATGTATTTTGTCAGATGTATATGATATTATTTGAAATTTTGGTTTTAAGCTACCATTTTTTCCAATAGAGATGTGATAATATCTAACATTGAATGGAAAAATTAGTTTTGAATCTTACTCATAAACTTTCAACAACTTGTGTTAGAAATTGTAATTCAACATAGTTAAGGTTTTACTGATGCAACATATGTGTAGACGGATTCATCTCATTTTCATACAAGTTACACTTCTAAATAATCTATGAATGGCTTTCATATTGTTGTTCTATTAAGGGAGAATGCGTTAAAAATCTTCTTGATCTCTAAAAAAATTTATGGTTGTTTTGTGAATTAAGATTGTTTTCTATTTTGAAATTTGAAATGGGACAGATCTTCGAGATGATAAGCAGTTCTTCGTAGACCATCCAGGTGCTGTACCCATCACCACTGCTCAGGTACATAATATTTTTTTGTCCTTAAATTGTTCTACAATTATTATAGTGCAGGTTTGTAATCAATTTCATCTTTCAATCTAAAATTTTCTTATGTTCTTGAAGGGGGAAGAACTTAGGAAGCTGATTAATTCACCTGCTTACATTGAATGCAGTTCAAAATCACAAGAGGTTGTATAGTAGAATTATTTTCCCTTTCTTGTTGCACACAATGGTTAAATAAATTGATAAAGTTTAACATCTTTTGGGCTTTATCGCAGAACGTGAAAGCAGTGTTTGATGCAGCCATAAGAGTTGTCCTTCAGCCACCAAAACAAAAGAAAAAGAAGAGTAAAGCACAAAAAGCCTGTTCAATATTGTGATTCACTATGTCTAAACATTTGATGCCCACTTTTTGTTCTGCCTAATATTGCCCTCCTCTTCTTCCATTTCTTCATTCCTTTGCCATTGAAGAAGTTGGAGTGTTCATTTGACTACTCTTCCTTGGAATTATTGTGAATTCTAATTGTCAAATTTGCTTTTCATGGTACTCACATTATTCTTAACTTATGTTTTATGTATTAATATACTGGAGTATCCCAGTTAGGAATCACGACGTTATTTGCATGAATATATTTTAATTATTTTATATTTTGATATAATGCTTTCTATATTCATCGATTCTCTATTATTTTAGTTGTTGCTTAGTTCTATAAATAGTGAGACTTTTATCTTCCTTTCTTTGAATCAACTTTTTGAAATGCCAGTAACCATTTGTTTCAATGATTCTGTCACCTATTTTCTTCTTTAAGATAAGTACCTTGTAATATAATCATTAGTCTATCCCAAACAAATTTAGAAATCTAAATTAGTTGCAACACACAACACTTTTTTTTTTGTCAGCAAAATTAGTTGCAAACTTTGTTCCATCTTCCATAACCCGTTCTTAACGCACACTTTTGTATATTGCTTTATGGTTTTCGTTGCAATGTCAAGACCAATAACGAAAAAACATATCCGATGAATAGGTCCATTCAATATAGTACCTATTGGAGGAAATAAAAAGAGAAAATTATGGTTAGACCATCGAGATAATTTTAAATTGTAGATAATACTCCTGTTTATATATATATATATATATATATATATATATATATATATATATATATATATATATATATTTGCAACAACTACTATTAGTATATATACACTTTGTAATATTTTTCAAACAAATATTACTAAAAAATATTATTGTTATTCGATTTAATTTCTCTTTACCTTATAAATTCAAACATAGTCCTATAATATTTTGATATTCCTTTACATTGTGACATTTTTAAAGTACACAATATAACTCTATTATCAGACTTTAGTTTAAGTCTCTTTATGTATGTTAGTTATGGTAGTCTTATTTAACAATGTTTTCCGATCCATCTTAGCCTTTTATTACCCAATCTAAATTAGTCAATATAAATGATGAATAATATACACAGTTATGAATAAATTATCTTTAATTGCATTTAGTGGAAAAATTACCATTTACTGACATTTACTGGTGATTTAAGATGATATCTCAGTGTTAGTTAAAGCATATTATACTTTGATTGAAACCGAATTGATGAGAGAGTAAAAAAAAATAATATATAAAAATATAAATACTTTTAAATTCTTACATTTTTTAAATTATTTAATTTTAACTAATTAAGTTACTCTTAAGAAATTATAAAACTTTAATTTATTTTTAAAATTATTTAGAAAGAACATATTTTATCATAAAATTTCAATTATTTATAAAAAAAAGTATCTCTTAAAATTTCTCATCCAAACATATTGTAACATATTTTTTGCATATAGAAAATTTACTTATTACTAATATAAATTTTATATATAGAAAATTTACATGTCACTGATATAATTTAACTCAGGTTATTCTTTAGATTTACTTTCTACGAAAATTGAAGAAAAAAAAAAGTTAACATTCAATTAAGTTTACTAAAAAAACTATAAAATACAAATATCTTACAAAGATTAAAATGAAATAAGGATATAATTATAATAACTTGAAATATATTTAAAAGTTCTATAAATTTTTAAGAAATAAGTAACTATTTCGTAAAAAATAAAATACATTAAAAAAATATGTTGCCATATTTTTACTAAAAAAAATATAAAATACAAATGATAAAAATTAAATAAATATATATTTACATTAAATACAAATATATTTAAACGTCATAGGAGATTTATAATATTTTATTTTAAATGATACTTTTTTTGGCTAATTATGAAAAAATAATTTTGATCCTACATAGACTATGTAAATCCCTCTAAAGAAGAGTAAATTTCATCCCATCCAACAAATATTAATTTAGAAGTCATTGAGAATTTTAATAAGTAATTCAATGAAGGAAAGTAATTATTGAGAATTTTAATAAGTAATTGAATCCATTTAATTCCAATTTACTCACAAATTTATACTTTTTATGTGTATTTTTTATATTTTTTATTTAAAATTAGATTCATTTATGTTAGTTTAATACTAAGATGTTACTACTCAGATCTAAAATAGGAGGTAAAATGGATTGTTATCCAAAGTAATATTTTATGATAGATGAAGATGTACGATATTGACATGATAGTGACTTCTTTCTATTTTTTACAAATATTATGTTGAGAAATTAGATGATATTTTTTAAGTTTTAACTATACACTTAGTCAAATAAATAATTAAAAATATCATTTGGTAATAGAGATTTTTATATTAATTTTTGTGTGGAGAATCATAGATATTCAGTAAGATGGAGAAGAAATCACTTTATTAGGCTAGTAGATAGAATTTATATCAAAGTAGTTAGACTATAAGATAGTATTAAAGATGTTACTACCTAAGTTTCAATTTAAAAATTAGTTTTGGAGAAATTGGTTATTGTATATATTTTCCTTAACATGATGGCTTACCTCTGATAGTGCTGTTCAATAAATGTTTTTAATATATATATATATATATAGTTATGTAACAACTATATATATTTAACATGCTGATAAGATAAGAGTATACATTGTAATATTATTTTGGGTTGTTACATGATAAATATTTAAAATATAAGTAATTGTTATCTTTAAATAAGTGTTTTTTTAAAGTTATGATATACCACTCTTTTTATGAAACATTTAACAATATTTACACTATTTTATTTATTTATTTTTTCACTTATAATAAAATGAGTGTTTCTGGGTGTTATTTTATTTTTATTTTTGTTCCTTTAATTTTCAAAATTTAATAATAGAATAAGATTATTCAAACAAATGGGGGAGAGTAATGAAATTGAAGGAGAGATGGATCAAAATCAAAATAGAAGAGGAGGAGAAAAATATTTCCTTACTTTTTATTTTATAAAACTTATTTTTAAAAAAATTATTAAAACAAACACAGTTATAATGATTTTGAAAATATTTATTAAAAATCAAAAGATTTATGATAATCATCCTAAATCTTAACCCTTTAAAATTAAGCTTTCTTACAAGAACACGAAAAATGATCTAGTGTTAAATTGTTGTTTCTCTTTCATGTATAACATTTAGGTTATTATAAAAAAAAGATAATTTATTTTTGTATAATATTACTTTTATAATTGTTTGTATAAGAATGATAAAATGCATCTTTGTTAATGTTTTTAATCTATTAGTTTATTCTGACTTGTCTTATCTGATCGGTCAAATTGACATATGAGAAGGGAGACGAGATAAATTTGTTAGGTTTTATAAAATAAAAGATAATTTAAATCATTAACTTGTTAGGTTTCATTATTTGATAAAGGTAAATATGTAATAATATTATAATATAAATAGTTATTAAATTTTAATTATTAATTATAATAAAATAATTTAATATTTAAAGATAATAATTAATTTGAATCATTAGCTTTAGAGATATTAATTAATTAATTAAAATTTAAAAAAATATTTATATGATTAAATTTATTTTTAATATATATATATATATATATATATATTTAGAAAATACAAAAATTAAAAGGTCAACAATTAAAAGAAATTGGTAGAATGTGTCAAAATTTGTAACTTGTTTTACTATAGTAAACTAGTCTATCTCATCATGCTTTTTACTGTTCAATAACGAATTGAGCTGGCATTTTTGTCATCCCCAATTTTTTAACAGCATATTATCCTTCATTATTCATGATTTTTTTTTCTTTCCTTCAAGTGCATAAGCATCTAGTTACATTAAAATGACAAATCTAAAGTATGTTTGGTTAAAAAAATAAAAGTATAAAGTTATATAAAAATATCTATTATACAAAATACATAAAATTATTTATTATTCTTTTTAATAAATAAAAATAATAAAAATAGCTAATGTTGAATATAGCTAGAATGCACTTGCAATTTAAGTTTTTTTATGCTACATTTTTTTACAACAATTTTTATAGTATTACTTAACTGTAAATTGTTATTTTAGTAAACTTATTAACTTTTATAATCATTAATTTAAAAGTTACATTGAAATAAATTTTAATTTAATTTCCTCTGTTTTTTTATCTTGTAATTAATTAATAGCATATAAATTTTGCACTAACTTTTTGGTGTTAAGATTTTACTTTTTGTGTTATATTAATGACATATGGAATTTAAACTACTTAATCTTTTACACTATTTGCAATAGTTAATATTACCCAATTACCAACTAGTGTTGAAAAAAAGGCAGAATCTCTTATGTTTAGAATTTTATTTTTAGTTATATGTATAAAAAAGTTATCAATAAAGATAAAATGTATTTTAATTATTACTTTCTTAAAAGAAAAAAAAAACTAATATTTCAACAAAATATCATATTACGCATATACAAAAGTAATTTAGCACTTTTCATAATTGTCTCAAAATATGTAAAAATCATGAAATCATTTATTTTTAAATTGATAACAAATGTATTTTGACTAGAAAAAAACGAAAATAAAAATATTAAAGACATTTTTTATTTTATTTAAAATATAAAACTTTTTGAAAATTAAATATATTTTTAAAGTACAACTGTGAAATGAGTGAATTTGATTTTGCTTCCAGTAAATTTGTAGTCCCTCTAAACTAGAAATTTATAACTTATGATCCTTATTACTATATCACCTACCTTAATTATTTGTGTAATATGGTGTCTTAACATTCAGTTTCGGTCAATGAATATGAATAAATTACAAAACTGTAAAAAAAATAAAAATAAAAAATAAATAAAGATTTTTTAAATAAATATTAAAAAATTAAAAAATAATATTTAATTAGTTTAAGATTTTTTTTAAAAATTATGTATATAAATTTTTTTTTACTTAACCCATTAAATTTTAAAATAAATAAAAAACAAAAACAAAAATAAAAACAAAGTAAATCACTCAAAATAAATCCATTTTACACCCACACTCCTCATACACCAACTTTCCACGCACAGATATAAATTACTCAGTCTAAAAAAAAACGAGAGAGGAAAATAACATCAAACAAACATTTGTAGGAATCAAATCCAAGGTTAAATGTAAGAATTGACATGCATTCTAGAACATGAGAATTACCATACTGTTAGGTTGATGAATTCTCTGTTCATTTTTTTTTATTTGTTTGTTTTCATTGTTTTGATTAAATATTGCTCATAATTTATAATGTGAAAATACAAAAAAGAATAAAAAAAAACTCTATTCTGAAACTGATACTCCACAACTACCTATTCTCACTTAAGGGATTCATGTTTGCAATTGCAATTTATAACTTGCCTCTCTTTATTATTCTCTTATTGTTAAAAAATTTCACCAACCACTTTTAAAACCCTTTCTTGTATAGTCTCTTTCCTCCACAAACCAAATCCAGTGTAAACATTTTTTTTTTTTCGAAATAAAACAGTGAAAACAACTCATGGCTGGTTCATCTAAGACCCATTGTTTCACTGGAGAGGATAATGGTTGGATTTCTTCCATGGACCCTTAATATATTCATTTGATATTTATAATGTCAAAAAAATTAATATTTTATTATGCAGTGTCAAGGTAGATGAGGGTCTATGACTTTAGTTTTTTTTTTTCTTGTCTTTAGTCTCACTTAACATTTCATTTCAGTCCCACAAAATAACTATCCTCAGTTCTTCATTTCAGCTCTTCCATCATTCACATAATTGTAATATTCTTCTTTCCTATTTTTTTTTTCATTGCTTTGTTAAAAATCACAGGATTCAGGGTTTAGAATTTATAATTTAGGATTTTACATAATGACAGTATTTCTATTTTTGTTCTTTTAGTAAAAATTCATTTTTTTATGAGATTACTATGAAAAAGGAAACTTCTCTTTTGATATAGATGGCGATATACTTCATGATTTACAACCCCATTATAATCTTAATGCTTACCTTATAATATTAAACTTAACCTAATTTTTTTCGTAATAATTCATTTATCTAAATCAATCATTTATTTTATGAATGATTATCCACTTATAATTATCTAAATTTATCATTTCCACATCAAAATTTATTAAACACCCAATAAACATTCATGCGGGTGTGTTGTTTATTTCAAATAAAAAAAAAATCAAAGGATATGTGTGTTGTTTATTTCAAATAAAAAAAAAATTAAAGGATATAATTCATAAGTATAGTGACGTTTTCACTTCAACATCTTGCATAATTGTTTGAGTTTCTTTTACACTCAAACATCAAAGTATCTATTGAAGAATCAATATATTGTCACTCGAACATCAACAAAATACTTGGGTGATGAAATTTAAAAAAAAAAATTATTATGATATTTCTCATGATTTAATGGTCACTCATTATCAAAGCGACAAAAATTTTATAAGAGAGATATTTAAATACAACCTCTCTCACTTAACATCCATAACTTAAGTAATTAACTTTTCTCTCGAGTGATATAAACAAACTTTATAAACTGAGTCTTCGATCATAATATAACTAACACAAATACTTTTACAATATAAAACAAATTTTTCTCTCATAATATTTAAATCATACTTGTTTTAATTCAATTAGATTCAAAATAACTTCTCAAAACAAAGTATTCAATAATCAAATGCATGCACTACGGAGAAACAAATCTAGATCAAAATAACATTATCATCTCAATTCAAACTAATACAATTTAGCAATACTTAAGAGTTCACAAATCTAATAAAATCACCATTCACACAAAAACTTGTATACAAGTCAATCTCATAACTGAAAAATCATTACTAATATGATTTTTCTTTTCATTTCATCATCAAAATCTAATAATTCAAAATCTCACCTTCAAAACAACACAATTAAATCCATAAATCTAAGCTTTTAAAGTTTCCATTTTCACCATATAAAAATTTTCCAAAACAGTAAATTCAATTAGTTTCATTTACCTTAATTCTTGTATTATTAAACCAATTATTCCAAAATTTTAAAAGATTACAAAACTTGTAATTACAAACTAAACATTTCAATTAACATAAAGTCAACTATTTTGCTCAAATCTCACATATGATAACTAATTTCTCACACATGAAAACTGTAACACATTTTTTTCCAATATAAATACTAATTTCACAAAACTTTTTATAAGTATAAGTATCCTTATAATATTTTTTTATACTAATTCAATAAATCAACTTGTAAATAAAATATATCACTTTAATTACTAACACTATATAATTTTATTTCCATATATATATATATATATATATATATATATTTCTATCTAGAATTATATATTAGTATACGTATGCACTTGCATAGTTTGCTTGCTACTAAGATTATAACTCTGTTATATATTATAAGAAAAAGTTAATCCAGTGACTTAATGTACAACGAGTTAACATAATGTTATAAGGATAATGAGACTTGCTAGAGATATTGTAAGTAAATAATCGGCAAGTATTATAAGTAATGATCAAAGTCATCTAAAAGATTATGGTGTTATTATAAGTATTGACATTGCATTACAGACTAAGAAATGTAGTTTGTATTATAATGAAGAATTATTCTATGTATGAAGAAGTCCTCTATATTCATGTGGTAAAATATACATGTATCTGCTTTTATCATTTTTATGAGAAATATAAGAACGAGAAACATAATAAAGTAAATAAAAAGAAATATCGTAAAAATAATCAGTAGTAAAACAATACATCTATATTTATTACCTTTACAATTTTTATTCATATAGTCTAATTAAATTTTCAATTTTTTAAATAAAGAAAATTAAATTAGTTTTGCGTGCCCATCTAGAGTAAAAAAAATTATGTTCTAGAAAAATTAAATATGTTAGATAAATAAAAAATAATTTGGTTTATATTATATTATACATATAACCTTTAATAACTGTTTAAATAATAAAATTTTTATTCTCCATTTAATCTTAACTTTTTTCGCTTTAAACTTATAAAAATTTATGCGTTGAACAAAATCTTAAATGTTCTTTCCACGTAATCCATAATAATATTATAATGCAAGCACGTGTCACCTAAAAAGTTCTAAAATTATATAAAAATAAATGTTGTTTATATTTCTCAAAATAAATATTATAGAAATATTACTTAAAAAAAACAATATTTTTTTACAAGAACTAAGACAAAAATTTAGACATTTTCAAAACCTAAAATAATAATTTCAAATTTTACAAATTTTCTTTTTATAAAACCCAAAATCAAAACTACTTCATTCTTATAAACTTATAAAGTATTTAATGGTAAATTTAAATTTTAAAATCTTCCCCCATTGGTTTGGTTCCTTCCCTTGAACGCCAAATACTGAGAGAAAGAAACGCGCGTAGTTCCTTGCTTCCACTTTCGTATTTTGCGCTCCAAAATAAAACCCTCCATTAGCATGTTGGGGTTTTCGATTTCGATTCACGGCCACTCCTGGTTTCTGTGCTTTTCATTTAAGGAATCTCACTGAGAACTGAGCCAGCAATTTATCCCTTGTTGCAAAAAATCCGTAAAATAAAAAAGGGAAAATAGGGTTTTCTGATGGCAAAGAGAAACTGCGTCGTTATTCTGTCATCGGAAGATGAAGACGCTACTCCTAACGTTCGTTTGTTGAGTTCGAGTCGCAGCTATACGAAGTCAAAGTCGAGGTCCACCTCAACATCCTCCCGGGGAAGGAAGAAGGCACGTGCTTCGCATTCTCGCTCTAACCTCTCCAAACTGCACGAGGTATCAGTTTTTCACTTTGTGTGTTTATTATTTACATTTGTTACTTAAATTTACTAATCAATGTGAAGCCTGAGCGAGTTTGAATTTTTTTAATGTGTTATTTGATGATTGTTTTTTGCAGATAGACTTATTTGGAGATGACTTCAATGAAGTGTTTACTGGGTCAAAGGTATCTGCTGGTATGCTGTTGCTGTGTTTACAACTTTGTTTTTAATCTTTTTTATTGTAAATTTGTTATTTGTTTGCTTCAACATGATGCTAATGGAATAGGCTCCTCTAGAGTGAGCCGTTCGATTTAGAAAGTTAAGTAAACTAACTTAGTCAATACATAAGAATGTGTAAGAATATTACTATTATTCTTCTAGTCAACTGCTGAGATTACTAATTATACGCTTGCTCACTTCGGATCAGCTAAATGTGATGAGATTACTATGCAATATGCATACTTCCTTTAAAGTGAGGAGAATAAAGTGCATTTATGATCCTTGGATGGAAAGCAATAGTTGAACAGCTCTTTAATTTGTTTACATATCTATTTGCATTTTATCACAATATCAACCAGTTAATTTTCTAACTGACAGTTAAAACTTCACCTTATTCTCTAAAGTGTGCTGCTCGTTTTGAAGGATGCAAGTTGTAGTATCATAGTGGTTCCTTTTCAATATTGATACTAATAGATTGACTTTGTTAAAATGGTGATGATTTATTAAACAGACTGCCTGAGTTATCAACTTCACATACACAGAACAAAATTGAAATCTTCAATTTTTACCTTTTCTCCCAATTGGTGAGCATTCTGGATCTTTTTCTTTTCTGCTCTAATATGTTGCAAGTGCTACATGGATACAACAGGTACTCAAAGGAGCTTTGCAGAGGAGTTATGGGTTGATAAATACAAGCCCAATTCACTGGAAGAGCTTGCTGTTCACAAGAAAAAGGTCAAGAATTTGATTCCTAAGGTCTTGATTTTGGTAGTGATGTGAATATCATCCCATTTTCTCCATTTTTTTGGCATTTGCAGGTTGAAGATGTTAAGACGTGGTTTGAAGAGAGGTTGAAACCTTCGAAGGTAAATCTAGGAGTAGAGCTGTAAGATTATAATTAATTTTGTTGACTTATGGCCGTTCTCTTGTTTTTCACGCACTAGAATGTATAGCTTCATAGAGATTGTTATTCTTGTAAATGTGCAAAACAACTTTTTAGAATGTGGTAATGATAAATGTTGAATGTTTTAAAAGTGTTTGAAAGTTTGACCTGGTATAAAAAAATAGAACCTCATCATCTTTTGGTTGTTGGTTGTTTTGAGTCTTCTGAATTCTTCCTCATTGATCCAGATTTTATATTTCTGTGAAACTTTCGTCTCATGTACTAGGTTATACTCCAAGTTACTATAAATTGTCCTCTCTGAAACTTTATATATGCATTTTGATGATTTTATTCTATTCATATTGTGAGTTCCTTTTTCTTTGTTTTCTTTATGGCAAATTTACAGGGTGTCTACAATAATAATGTTCTCCTCATCAGTGGTCAGGCTGGAGCTGGAAAATCTGTACGTAGCTCTACCATCCTCATTTAGCCTCTTTTGCATACTGGCTCAGCCACTCAGGACAATTTCGAAATGTTAATTTTTGGATCTTCAGGCTTCTATGGCTTGGTGTCATAATCTTCTCTTTTATCTATTATTAAATAGAACTTCACTTTACATTGATATGAATAACCTTATTTTAATGTACTTTGATAGAAATACCACGTAGATTTCTAAAGCGTTTCTTCTTTTCATTATGTAGGCTGCTATTCATGTAATTGCATCTCATCTGGGAGCAATAGTTTATGGGTGGAACACACCTACACCTGTAATTTGGCAGGAGCATCTCTATAATTCTCGCGCAGGTGGGTTCGGCAACTATGTTTTGATGAGCTAGTACGAGAAAATCATGATTTTAATTCACTTTGGCCTCTCTTGTTAAACATCTATTTTTTCAGTGAAATGATTAGTGTCCTTGAGGATCTATTGTTAAATTACAATGTGCATTGAGTTTACATTCCAATTGGAGAATACAGGCTATTTGGGATTGGTGGGATTCTAATGATTGAAATTTGTGACTTACTGCTTGTGACCTTTTTTTGTGACTTTTTTTTTTTTCTTTTCCTTTTTAATTTTCTGATTCACTGCAGGGACTCAATACACATCCAAGTTAGACGAATTTGAAAGTTTCGTTGAGAGAGTGCGAAAATATGGATTATTGCTAACTTCCAATACTGGGGAGTCAAAGCATTCCACCATACTTTTGATAGACGATCTTCCCATGACTAATGGGAAATCTGCTTTTGGAAGACTTAAAAATTGCTTGCAACTTTTGGTGAAATCAACTCAGATACCCACAGCAATATTGTTAACTGACTATGGAAATGCTGACTCAGTAGATTATAATGCTCGTTCCCTGGAAGAACTGAAGCTATCTCTAGAGAGTTCTGGGGCTTGTAAGGTTACATCCTAGAAAAATTATCTTCTGGCTTTTAATGCCATGTTATAAGAGAATATATATGTTAAACTTAGTTTGGGAAACTTTCAGGTTGCTTTCAATCCAATTACGGTGAATTCTATGAAGAAGATTCTTTTTAGAATATGCCAAATGGAGCAGTGCGATGTGCCTGCTGAGTATGTTGATCTAATAGCAAAAACAAGTGGAGGTGACATCAGACATGCAATCACTTCTTTACAGTTTTTCTGCCTGAAACCAAATCTAGTGCATTCTCTGGCCTCATCTACTTGCTCTCGTGGTCCATTGAAAGAGGAAAGTAATAAACCTGTTAGATCAGATTATGGATACTCATTGCACTTTGGCAGAGATGAAGCATTATCTCTATTTCACGCTTTGGGGAAATTTTTGCATAATAAAAGGGAGACTGGAGTTGGAACAGAATATGGTGTGTGATTCAGCAAAATTTGAATTCCATATTTTCTCTCCGTTGTACTTGAGGAAGCAGAAATATAAGTAGCAATATACGTGATAGCTATATGTTACATCTTTTAACCAGTCGATTTTCTTGTGGTAGATCAAGATGGATTTGTTATTCGAGAAAGACTTTCAAGATTACCATTAAAAATGGATGTCCCTGAGAAGATTCTTGGTCAAGCCCATGTGCAACCTGGTTCAGTTGCTGATTTTCTGCATGAAAATGGTACTTTCTTCCTATATGCTAGTGTTGACATTCTTCGTAAGAATTGAAAACATATTTCTAAAATGAAGGTGACATCTTTCTTTAATGTTCTAAACCAAGTCTAGTAGCTTTCTAATTCATGCTAATTTCTTGCAGTTCTGGATTTCTTGGATGATGAGGCAATAGATGATGCATGGACTCTGTCTTCATATCTAGGTGATGCTGACATTCTTCTTGCTAAACTCCGTGGAATGCTATGTAGTTATAACGAGGCAGAGGGTATTTTACAGTCAGCTGCTGCATCCATAGCTGTTCGTGGGGTGTTATTTGGAAATTCTAATCCAGTATCCTCCAGGTTATCGGTTGTTTACATTCAGTCTTCTGTGTGACAAAACTTTATGTTTCTGTTATATTTAAACCTGTTCACTTGTACAGGTGGCATGCAGTTCGGCGACCAAAGCTCTGGCAAGTTGAGAAAGCATCATTATACAAGGTAAATGCATTATGACTCCTCTTTATGTTATATTTTCAATTATCTATTTGATGTTGGTAATTTGGATTTGAAATTTATTACATTTATATTTTAGTTACCATGAGAAAGAAAAAAGACTCCGGAGAGCATCAATGGAATATAGTACTTAAAGTATTTTTTTATAAACGTTATTTTTGTGCTGTTTACTATTGTCTACATTATTTGATGTTGTTTTCTCACTAGAAGATTCAATTGTTTCATCTTCTAGATTTTTGTGTCTCGGCACTATTGAAATTTGACATCTGTTCATGGTCTTAAATTGCAGAATGAGGTGGACAGGCTCAGAATCCCTGCCTGTAAACAGTTTAGTTCTTATCATATGTCAATTATGACCACTGAGTACATGCCCATGCTTAAATTGCTCGGAGATAGAGCATGTGGTGGATTTGATGGACCGAGTCAGGAATCTATACGGAACTTGGAAATGGAAGACTTTGATTTCGACAAAATGGATTTAGATGAACAATCTAGGGACATTTCCGATGATGACATAGAAGATTGGTAGGGATGCGACGTGTAATATATGTGGTTGTTCAGCTTGCAATCTTACTGTAATTCATAGTGTTAACAGCATCTCAAGCCATTCTTCTCTACTATTGATTGAGGCTAAAGCATTATACAGGAAAGGACTAGTTTGGGTTCTGATGCACGATCACAAGCCCGAATTGGTACTCTCAAGCTTTGATGGGAGTGAAGGGTTTCTGAAAACAAATTCTTAGTGAGCAAGAGCCGTTGTAAATATACTTTTGTTACTTTAAAATATTAATGTTAACGCTCGCAAACTTACTATATACCAAATTAGTAGCTACTTATGAAGCAGGAACATGGAATTGAATTTGTTAGAAAAGGTGCTTATAGATTACAAACAGTAAATTGAATTTGTTAGAAAAGGTGCTTATAGATTACAAACAGTAAGGGGGTCGAATTTCAAAAAGATGGAACTCAATTAGTATATGTTTTTATTGCAGTTAAAAGGTGTTGATTGTTTTGTTTTTTTGTTAGATTGCTGAGAATATTATCGTTTTTATAATGAGAAGTTTGCAAATGATAGTTGAATATGGAAGTGTTATATTATTAAGATGAAAACAATATAGAGAAATAATATGTTAAATGGCAAATAAAAAGTCCCACTTATATTGAGATTTTTTAATGTTCAAACTAGAACTTTCCAAGATATTAGAGTTAAATAAGTTGATATCATGCTCGTAGATGGATCAAGACCAATGTTGATAGTACTTCTAGAATTATCCTGACAATCGCTATTAGTGGAAGGTTATATTGGATCGAACAGAATTAATACAAATAAGTCTTGATCTACATGCTGTCAAAAAGAATCATCAAAATACCACAAAACATGTAGTCTAAATGAGAAAATAGCAAAAATATGTTTTTCTACCTTCATCAAATTAAGTCTCAGATTGGATGGTCGAATCCTGCATCCAATACAAGACAGCAAATCTTGAATAATGAAACAACACATCCGCAGAAGCTTGTTTATTATCTTCTGTCTGAAATAAAATTCACTTCTTTCAAATAAATGATTTGGAGAATATGAGTATATACAAAATCCCATGTCAAGTTAACGGACAAAACCAAGCCAAAAGTGTGAAGAAGGAAACAAAATAAGGTTTTATCAAAATCAGTAAACTGCACGCAAAATTCTTGTTTATGGTATTAAGATTCCTAAAACTAAAAATTATAAAAGAATTTGACTTCAATGTGATTCTTCTTTAATAAGTAGTATGTTTGAGAACTCCCAAATCGTTCCTTAAAACTTGAGAACTCCCAAATCGTTCCTTAAAACTTGAGAACTCGTTGGCAGAAAGCATCTAAAAAAACTTGTAAATCTTAAATTTTCTCACATTTCTCCCCATAAGAAAATAATTGTGTTAAGCCTCTTCAAATTTAGGTTTTATTAGTTGATGGGAGGTTATATTTTGTATTTTCTTTCTTTCTTACGAATGTCAAATGTGGTGACAAACAATCCTCTCTTTGTGAGAGACTTTGTCCATTTTTTTTTTCTCATAAGAGTATATCACTCTTTTTTTTTTTCTTTCAAGTTGTTCTTGTACTATTTTTCTTTTGTTAAGAAGGGAATTTTTTGTCTCTCATTACTGATGTTTTTAATTAATTACATGTTCAGAATAATTTATTTTTAATTAATTGATTAGGTGTTACTTTATTAACTATTCTCAATACTTTATTTTTAGAATCAGTGGATAGTTGAGGGCCCAAATAAACTATACAAAATTACCTTTAAGAATGGAAAACTGAAAATTATTATTAAGTCAATGATGTGCCTTGTTTACAAGGCTAACAAATAAACAGATAGTAACAAATAATGCCATGCCCAAAGTCATGAATCTATTCCTATCCCTAAGTAGCATACTGCTTCCCTCTACAGAAGATGGATGATGCAGTTAAACAACAAGTGGAGAGCAAGATCATCTCCAACCTAAAACACTATGTTGATTCATTATTCATTAGATTAAAAAGGGTTCACTTCAGGCTCTTGGACTCAGAGATAGTGTGATATCCTTAAAAACCTTAAGCCTCTTATCATTATTCCTCTGCAAAATTTTGCTGGTCTCATTGACTTTATTATCATTGGAGGGTCCCAAAATTGCAGCAAGAATGGCCTCTTCAAAGTCATCATCATCAGGTAACAAATCTGTTAACTTGTTCTTCTCACCATCCTCTGATGAGAGCCTTCTTGTTTTGTTCTCTGGCACTGCCACTCCTAATTCCACTTGCAACTTGTTGCTGTTCTCCTTCACATCACTAACTACTCTCATGGACCCTGCAGCATTTCCAGACCTTGTTCTCTTAAGGGTCTCAGAGAACTGGTTCTCAAGTGGTTCTCTTAACACAGATTTTGATGTATAGAAGGGAGGAGCTGCAACATTGAGTGAGTTCCCCAACAAGGCAACACTTTGTTTGTTGGTAGTAGTAGTAGAGGTAGCTTTAGGTGGGGGCAATGTTGTATGACTTTTGGTTATTATGTTGGAATTGATGTTCTCATCAGCAAAATCTTCATGAATTCTGGCTGAATTTGTTGCTGCTGGCAAAGTTGGGTGGTGGTCCTTGCAAGGCTGAGGTTGCCATATTGATGAAGAACCCAAAAAGGCCTCAAAGAGCCTGCTTTGTTCAATCCTATCAACTCCCTTATTCATCATCTCAGATTCAAGGTCTTTCAGCATCTGCTGTGCCCTTTCATAGGCTTTCAAATGAGAATCTGAGCCTCTAGGGCCATCCATAACTGCAGGCTTTACCCGGTACAGTGTCTCTTTGGCCTCACCAATTCTTCCTTGCTTCATCAAACAAATACCTAGATTGCACATCTTATTGTTGTCAGGAGCTATAGATAGTGCACGGCGATATGCCTCTTCTGCTTCAATGTAGTTGTTCTGCTGCATCAGTGCCCATCCCAAGTTTCCCTACATCAAAACAAATCCAATTCGGTTCCATAAGAAGAGAGTGAAAACTGTGAAAGTGAGTTAAAATTAACTTTCATGTGTTATTCTATTCTTACCAGCAATCTTGTAGCTTCTTGCTCCACAGAGACTTGAAACTTCTTCCCTTGAGATCTTGCAGTTTTTGTGCGCTTACCATTGAATGCCAACCCTTGTTGAATTAAGAACAACTTGTGCTTCAACAGGGCTATTTGGTCATCAAGTCTTCCACACCTCTGTTAAGACAAGTTTGAATATTTTTTTTTTCAGTATTGATAGTCATATAAGTACTTAGTTTTTACATTGATACATGCAAGTATTGCTAGTCATATATGTATTGGTTTTCTATAGACAATTTAGATCAAACAACACAGATACTAATGACTAACCAATTAAAAGCTTTTACAACATAAAAATTGTTCAGTGAAGGTGACCTACCTTGTAGAGATCCAAAAGGATGTTATCAAGAGATTCTTGTGCTTGATCTGAACATCTATTTCGAAGAGATTTAATGGCTTCAATGGCTTCTCCAGCCCGGTTTTGCTGCTTCATGACAATAGCCATATCTTTCAAAGCACTGTCCACTCTATCTCCGGCATTAATGGCTGCCCAAAACAGCGGAATTGCTTTCTCCGGATCCTTATCCACCAACTGAACAACACACCAAACAACAATACCATTCAACACTTTAACAAAACAAAAAAACTCAAAAGGACATGCAAGGAACTTGTACATTGCAGCAAACAAACAAATCACAAAAAATGTTACCTGAACGTTTTTTGCTCTAACATAAGGAGTGTCACCAACTGGGACCTTGTGAGCGATGTGGAAAGACTCAGAACGCGTTCTGGGAACTACTCCAAGAGGCTTCGCAGGAGAAGAAGGTGCAGATTTGGAGGGTCTGAAACCCGGAGGAACATTCCACATGTCTTGCATTGTGACGGGAGAAATGATAACAGAACTTTAGAAACTGTGTGGATCCGATGCTCCTCCTGGAAGAGAAGAACAAACGGACGGTGCTTTGAAAGAGTAAAGAGAAGCTACTGCCAAAGGGAAGAGAGGAGCGAAGGAAAGGAAGTGGAGGATGTGCTTTGGAGAAGACTGAGACCATTTTAAATTTCTGAAAAAAAGTAGCCGTTGGAAGGGTGAGATAAGTAGCCGTTACTTAGGATGAAATTGGGTTTTTTCTATTTATAAGTTCTATCTATTAAAAACAACTTCCTTTTCTTTCTTTGTTTTAAACTAATTCTTATACCAGTTGTAAAAAAAATCATATTCCATCAATATCCTTTATACAGAACAGGCTCACATATACATTTAGTTTCCCTAATTTTGATCTTAACTTTTTAGGTTTTTTTTTTATTTTAAAAAAATTGTTTTTGAAATTTATTCTGCATTTATTGTGAAGGATAACATTGAAGCAAATATCAGCTAAGGTCTACATTCATATTTCTGCGTCAATACATCTAACTAAAAACTACTCAAGCTGTCTGTACTAAAATCTGTACTAAAACTATACAGTTATATATTTAATTACTAACAGACATATACTCACTTAGGCGTGTTAATGAAAAAATATTATTAAGAAAACTCTTTTATTTTTTATTTTAAATAAATTTTAATTATAACTGCAATATTCTGTAATATATTTCACATGTAGGAATTTGTAATAAATAAATAAATCTTGTAATTCATAACAATATATTTCTCTAGTTTAAAAATACTCATTAACTTCCTAACAAACAAACACTTCTATGCTTTTATTTTAGTTTATTTTATTTTATTTATATTTGCATTAAAGTCATATAATATACAAATAAACTAACAGCTTTAATAAAATATTTTATAATTAATTATTTAATTATTTTATATAAAAATTGTGATTTCTAAAATATTGCAGGTTTTATATTTTATAAGAAAATTTATACGAAAATATACTTTTTTATATTGTTAATACATAATAATTAAATAATTCATTTTTATTTATAATTTTTAAATTTTTATATTATAAACCTTCATTTTTATTTAAGTTTTAATTAATATGTTATTGTTAAATAAATATAGAAAAATAAATATCACTTTATTCAAATTATAAAAAAATAAATATCACTTATTAAAAATATAAAAATATAAATATTTACTTAAAAATTACATTAAAGATAAGTGCCATTTGTCAAAAGAATAAATAAAACAAATTTATTTTAAAACTAAAATTAGTATTGATATTGTTTATCAAAATTGGTATAGGCATTTTTATTTAAAAAATAATTGTTTTCGAATTTTGTTCCTTATTTTTTGTGAAGGATATTTTAACTAAAGTGAACATTGATATTTATTTTAACTTAAAAGTTAACATTGATATTGCTATGTGTCAATGCAATGCATGTAACTAAAAACTACTCAGTTGTCTGTAATTTTTATCCATAGGAACTAAAATCTGTACCAAACTGTACAGTTATATATATATATATATATATATATATATATATAAAGTATGAGACACATATTTATCATTCGCTTTCAATTTTACATTAATATTTAATTACGAAACAGATTTATAATGAGGTATACTCACTAAGTTAGCGGGACTAATAAAAAATATTATTAAAAAAATATTTTATTTTTTATTTAAAATAAATTTTAATTTAATATTATAGAAATGACAATAAATAAATAAACCTCAATAATTCATAACAATATATTTCTCTAGTTAAAAATACTCATTAAAATCATATTTAAATATACTAATAAGCTGACGATTTTAATAAAATATTTTATAACTATTTATTTATTTTATATCAAACTTTTGATTTCTAAAAAATTGCAGCTTTTATATTTTATAAGAAAATTTATAAAAAAAAATATATTTTTTATATTGTTAATACAGAATAATTAAGTCATTCATTTTTTATTTACCATTTTTTAATTTCTATATTATAAACCTTAATTTTTATTTAAGTTTCAATATGTCATTTTTAAATAATATAGAAAAATAAATATCACTTATTAAAAATATAAAAAAGATAAACATTTGCTTAAGACCTAGTTTAAAGATAAGTGTCATTTGTCAAAAAGGAATAAATAAACAAATTTATTTTAAAACTAAAATTGGTATAGATATTGTTTATCAAGATCTGGGTAGAAAAAGAAAAACAACTCTGTCATATACCAGAAGTATCTGGAGGTGGAGGCAGATAATACGGAGGTGCAAAAAGAAGCTCTCCTTACTTAAATCATTTCTCTAAAATTGCATTTGTTGTGAACTTGGTGGTTGAGGATTAAAACAAGTTGGGCATATGCTACACTCAAACAATCCAGTCAAAAAGCTAACTAGACTAATTCAGTGAGAAGTCATCTAAACCATTTTTCTCTTCTCTTTATAAATGACTATTTAAACTACTTGATTATTAAAAATATGTTTCAAAATTCAAAAGACAAAAATTGAAAAAAAAAAAAAAAAAAAAAACTAAAATGATACTTTCATAAATTTTAAAAAAATAAATAAAAAATATATCTTAATACAGTCCTGTTTCTCATTTGGACATCACAGTCTGAATTCAAACTTGTAAATTTTAATGATGCTCCTTCTACCAAAATACCAGTAAAGACATAAAAGAAACTTACCTCTTGAATGTTCAATTAAGATTGGTCTAGTCCTCCAAAAAAATAAGATTGGTCTAAAGCAAAACACACACACACACACACACATATATATATATATATATATATATATATATATATATATATATATATATATATATATATAAAAGGCATATAAGTTCAACAAGATGAACTTACATTGAGTGAAGACATGCATTTACTTATTAATACATATTTTGGTACAAAGATGCATACTAAGGTAAATAGAATCATGCTGGAGTAAAGTAGAATCACTTAAAACGATAATTGCTGACTAAATTTAAACATATTACAGTAAATTTGAAATTAAAATGACTGAACCTGATAATGAACACCAATCTAGGACTCATTGCATAGATGATATCTATAACCATAATTTCCTACTTGTATACCATCACAGTATGTGGGAGAAGAGAGAGTTTTAATCTAGACCCAACATGCCACACAGTCCAACTAACAACATGGTCATAGTGCACGGAAACTGTCTCCTCTGTCGAGTCTTGCTGTTCCTGTGCTTGATGACTCACCCATTGGATCAGGAGATGCTGCATTCTGTGGTGATTCCCTGTTTAGAGAAGAAGGCATACCCGAAATCTCCTGAAAAAATGTTATGATGCCCATAAAAGGTTATATTGGATCAAACAGAATTAATACAAATAAGTCTGGATCTACATGCTGTCACAAAGAATCATCAAAATACCAATAACAAAACATGTAGTCTAAATGAGAAAATAGCAAAAATATGTTCTTCTACCTTCATCAAATGAAGTCTCAGATTGAATGGTCGAATCTTGCATCCAATACAAGCCAGTGCAAATCTCGAATAATGAAACAACACATCGGCAGAAGCTTGCTTGTTATCTTCTGTCTGAAATAAGATTCACTTCTTTCAAGTAAATGATTTGGATAATATGAGTATATACAAAATACTATGTAAGGTTAACGGACAAAGCCAAACACTTAAAGAAGGAAACAAAATAATGTTTTGTCAAAATCAGTAAACTGCAGGCAAAATTGAATTTATCGTCAATGTTAAAACAAATAATATTGTATGATTGCCAATGTTAAAGCAAGGATATTGTATGAAATGTGAATCAAAACCAGTGTCTCCAGTGACCTTCTTTGTTTGATTGCACTGCATCCGTCCAAACCACCTTTACTAATTTTCCGTTTTCTTTTTCTCAGTAGTGTCACAGAAAATCTCCTTATTTACAGTACTTTCATGTTATTTATAACGGTCACACAACTCTTAAAATACACATTTAATGCTACTCCACCTTTTCTCTTGGTCCTTTAAAGTCCAAATTTTACACCATACAGTATAGTACTATGATGAAACTACACTGTTAATTCTCCAACGTGCCAAAAAAGATAGTTTTGCATGACAAATAGAGATCAATTTACACAATGAAATTCCAAAGAACCATTTATCAAAGATCCTCACTTGATGGCTAGGTAAGTTTACTGTCTTGCCTTCATATATGTTTATATTGAGAGAGTCAGTTAAGACAATAGGAGTACCAATCCAGCAAATACAAATTCCACTCAGTAACAGTCACTGAACTGAAGACAAGGGTGCATGGATTTCTTCACATGCCAATAGAATCATCAAAACCATAGCTTTATCAAATGAGAAAGCAATGCAAATCTTAATCAGAGAAACCCCACAAAAAATGACCTCAATTTGTCTTTTAACAGGGAGCACCACTGATTTCAAAAAAATGCAAAACCTTTGAAAATAAGGCCTACTAGTGGAGTTGATCTACTGAACATTTGAGTCTAGCTTAACCTACAACGGTATAATAACCTGAATTGATCCATAATCTTAATATCAAGGAATTCAAACAAAACCCTATCAGACACATGATGCTGCTTTAGATGGAAGCTCTTATAGACACGTTTGAAAATCCTAATTGTTTCTAAATGGGATTTTACCAAGGAAGAAGTAACGGGATTTGTGAATGGTACATCGTCCCTAAAATGCATCAACCTAAATTATCAAAGCAAAATAGCAAATTCTGACGTAGTGATGATTTATCTGTGAGAAAAGAGACGAAAGCTACAACTTTAGGCCATAAATCAACAGAATCTGGTCCATGTACCGACTTTCCTAGCAGATTTCATCATTTAACAGAAATGTAACCAAAGCTAAACCGTACCACAATACAGGAACAACAAACAAATGAAAACAACAATAATAAAAAGAATCAAACTTGGTAACACCAACAAATTATTTTCAACATTGAAAGATGACTCTTTAAAGATTGTTTTCAAAGGGTTTGAGAAATGGGAGAAAAATAAATTGGGAACTTGATGATAAAGAAAGTTGAGAGAAGAAAAAATATAAATGAAAGAAGCAAACTTTATTGGAGGAAGAAAAGAAGTACCTCGTTATCTTCTTTCGTTTCTTTCATGGTGTATGGTCAATCTGACGAAGTACCCGATCCTCCCTTCTCGCGAGTTTGATTGAAGGAATTGAGGATGATAAAACTTTGTGCTGTGAAAAAAACAATAAATAAATATAATGTTAGATTTGATTAATCAAACATGGCCTATTAGCTCAGTTGGTTAGAGCGTCGTGCTAATAACGCGAAGGTCGCAGGTTCGAGACCTGCATGGGCCACTGTTTTTTATATTATGGATTACAACTTACTTTTATACAAATCACTGAATTATTTACTTTATCATATATATTAAATTTTGCAATTTTTAAAGATAGGTAAAAACTATTACAACTATTTTCTAAAAAAAAATTTCTATTAGTTTAGCTCGTATAAATGTAAATATTATTTCGTATATTATTTATTAATAATAATTGCGTTAAATGTAAACACAATAATTAATGACTTAAAATGAGGATGCTAAGGTTTAAGTCATTTGGTTTTTTATTTATTTGATGTTTTCGTTAGAAACTCATCCAGTGTGGTTGGTAAGGGTTTTCAATTTTGTTTTAGCTTTTTCATTATATTTTTTATTTTTGTTGTCAGTGGTGTTAATGGAATGGGGTAAATTAGGAATATTTTTTTATATAGGTTGAACATGTTGGTTCTTGATATGGCGAGTTTAGTCCTTAGGTTTTAAGGCTTTAATACCAGTAGTTTTATTTTGTAGGAATGTCACTCATACTTAAAATCTATCCTATAGGATATTGGATAAATAACTCGTCGCTCCACCATAAAGAAGTGAAGCAAAGTTCATGTCATATATGAAATGATCATTGTCTAATAAAGTTAACTCCAAGTCATTGATTTGTAAAGAATTTGAAATACGAGGGTGTTTATAAGGTTAAATTGTTGTAGAAAGGGATGAACAAAGAATTTGATAGCATTAGAAAAAAATTGTTAATGATACATGTACTTTGAACTTGTCTAACTTTGCTACAAGAGAAATTTGTCAAGTCGAGATATATGTCTAGAATGATATTGGCGATGCTCTCAGATAAGTTTTATAGCATAAACAACACTTAATTTGGAACAAGGTATGTGAATGGGGTGGTGTTAATCACTAGTTAGAAGCAATTAACAATGTCCATGTTGTGTATTATGGTGTATCACCCGACTCAATTTGAACTTGAACAATAATGGCATGCAATTAATTTGACCAATACTATACGGCAGTACTCAAAAACAGTAAAGCATTCAATTTTAAGTTAGGCCAACATCTAGCAAGAACAATTGACGAGTTAAAGAAAAGTAACATAAACCATGTCTCTTTAGAAAGGGTATCCTTTGCAGCCTCAACAACCGTTTTCTCTGTTTCAATCCAAGACACAATGGCATCAATTTTAGCTTACATCCACAACCTAGCAAGAACACTGCTCCACTAAACAGAAAATCATGTCTCCTTGGGAGGGGCTTTCTTCGCAGCCTCAGCAGCTGCTTTCTCTACTTCGATCTCAGCAACGATGGCATCAATTTCAGCTTCCTCCAGTTGACGCAGACCATGCTGCTTGGTCATCACAGCAACTTCTATATTCTTCCCTCCACTCTCAACAACCTAATCACATACGATGTCAGATAAAAATCACAAGTACATAAAATCATGTTCCAAATGTTTAACAAACTATTAACAGATTGATCTATTTTCAGAACTAATTGATCTATTTCAGAGTTTGATTGTACAGGCCAATATACAACGATCAGATTTATCAGCTTGCTATGATAATATTTGAGGAATTCAAAACATTATCAAAAGTATTTGCGTGGATATCATTATATTACGCAGCCCAAAATTTAGCCTTTTTAGTGGCAAAAGACACAATGTATATAAAGGCTTTGAATGTATAATCATGTCATGTACAGATGTCCATTTACTTCAACAATAATAAATATTTTCAAATCAAAAGAACCAGTCTGCAGCACTGCAAATGTCAGTCTTCAATGGGATACTATTGCAATATATTTTCCCTTTCCCAAGTATGCAAAACACAACCCAAAAATAGGACCAGTTAAGAGTTCTGAGCCTAGGGCATAAAAAATACAAACAGTATAAACAACGTTGAAATCCCAAGAAAAAATTAACTTGTGCAGTGCTCATTGAAGTAAAATATATGGTTAAACCATTAACCAAACTTACAAAATTGTTAGCCATTTGTTGGTTTATTTTCCCAAACAATAAATATTTTACCATAAATACCTAAATCATAATTCTGTTCAGAACAAAAAGGGAATATTAGGCGCCAAGGATTGTGAAATAAGCAACAGAAGCTTCACTTTAAGTTGCAGAAAATCGTAGATCATCTATAAATAATCTAACTGGCACATATTAGTGTCCTAAAATTTTATTTATCTCTGTAAAGATGAAGTTAGCTAGCAACTATGCAAAATAAATTCATAAAGGGGGAGAAAAATTACATCTTAAGTACCCATAATATCCTCATTCCCTCCAACTGTCTGCCCTAGCTTTCATCTTTTATTTTATATTAAATTTTTCAAATGAAGAGCTTTTTCAGACAAGTAAACCACAAGTACCAAATAAATGTTTTACATAGTCTTGTTTTTCATATATTCATTTCGGTTTGGCTTACATTACTACATACAATTACACAAAATCACATAGACTTCGAAGGTCATTGTTATACATCGATATAAAACGATGTGAAAGATGTAAACTATTATATTAAATATCGGAGAAGTTATCGTGACATACTACAAAGCTGTTATTTTGATAAATTAAAATAAATTTGATGGTTAAAGTTGAGGTTGAATGTATGTTTATTTGCATAAAGTACAGATTAATGTATCAGATAGCTACAGACATATATCAACAAAATTTAGGTAAGAATGAGTCAGATGCTAAAATGGTGTATGTTTACAACTATAAAACATTAATCATTGCATAAGATTTGTGTTTTGATCTTACAGAAAGATAAATATTCCAAAAGAATAGTACCATATATATGTGACATAGCAACTTCTAAGACTATATCAACCATTGTTTGTTAGAAAGAAACTGGGTCTACATCAACAATAAAAAAGAGACAAAATCTATGTATCAACATGGGTACTTTAGGCCAGTCTAATCTAGTGAAAATGTTACTTCGACTCAACTGCCCAATCTATTATAAGGCATATCAAACTCAAGACAATTAAGGTAGCTTTTGATAGAAAGGTTAGAACAAGATAGCATATAGCATATAGATTTTGTGCTGTGTTCGGTACGTCTTAAAAATTGAAGAGAATTGAACATAAGATCACTAAAAAGGTAGAAGCAAAGAGAACACATCAGAGTAGGACATTCCAATCCATTCTGTCTTCCCATCAAACACTACCTAAACTTTCTTCCCAAGCCCTCGAAACGTTAAAAGGAAAAACATGCAAAATGAAAGGCAAGAGTTTCTAGATAAACAATAAAACAGGCAGGTAGGCATTCACAAACAAAAGACCAAAACAAAACTCACTTCAAGCAATGCACGAATAGCCAATTTCACAGTCTCCTGCCCAGAGGTCTCCTTGTAATTCTTCTCCAGAAACTCCCTAATCGAATTCGAGTTTCGGCCGGTGGCGTTCGCCTTCCACGCGGAAAACGTGCCGGAAGGGTCCGTTTGGTACAGTGAGGGCGAGCCAGTGTAGGGATCAAACCCAACAATGAGGGTGGAAAGCCCAAAGGGGCGCACACCACCACTCTGCGTGTACTTCTGCTGAAGCCCCGCAATGTAACGGGTGATATATTCAACAGTCACGGGATCCTCCACGGTGAGCCTGTGACTCTGACACTCCACACGTGCCCGGTTTATGAGCACACGTGCGTCGGCCTTTAGCCCCGCACAGGCAAGCGCAATGTGATCATCAAGATTCACAATCTTCCTCACCGTCCTGCGAAACGACAGAGTCAATTAGGGAGTAAGCTAAGTCTACTTTGAAACGATACAGAGTCAATTAGGGAGTAAGCTAGGCCTAGTTTGAAACGGCGTCGTAGTCTCGATGATCCCTAATCGAAGGGAAAGGGATCTGAAAAAAGGGGAATTGGAAGAGAACCTGGAGTCTTGGAGCTTGGCGGTGGATTTCTTCTCGACGCCGAGGACGACGTTGTCGGTGCCTCGGACGCCGACGGCGGCGTTACCTTTGCGGACGGCTTCGAGGGCGTACTCGACCTGGAAGAGGTGGCCGTCGGGGGAGAAGACGGTGATTGCTCGATCGTACCTGGCCATTGTGCGTGCTTTGTTTTTGCTACTTCGTTTTACTTCTGAGTTGGGATTTGTAGCTCCCTCTGTTCCTCTCTATTCAAGCTTTTTCGCTTTGTTGAAGAGAGTGAAGAAGAAGAAAACGACCAAGGTACAGCTGCTTAGGCAACAAGACAAGTAGAGTAGTAACTTGTTGGACTCGCTTTGGGCCTAGCCTTCCAACCACAGACAGCTTCTTCCTGCACCTCCATAAAGTAACTTTGGCGAAAAGACAAAATTATCCTTCTGGGCACTGTTTATATTCATCAAACATGGTTGGTTACAAACTCAACTATCACTTTGTTAGTGAAATATTGCACGAAGGGAGTGGTTAAATAGTGTTTATAATTTTTTTTGCAATTATATAACTTTTATAGACTAAAAACATATTTGAAAGCTTTTTGTAGAGTTACAAGACAAAGAGAAAGACAACATTTTATAGTAGTTCATTTCAATCATGAAATATGTGTCCAAATTTTGATAAATAAACCAAGTTCTGCTAACTCTTGACAAAGTAAGTTCATTTCAATCATGAAATATGTGTCCAAATTTTGATAAATAAACCAAGTTCTGCTAACTCTTGACAAAGTATAAGTAGTATTCATCAACCATTTTTTATCTAGCCGAAATATCTCTTTTAGTGATTTCTTAAAAAAAAAAAACTCAAATATTTTTTTAATAGTAGTCTTTTCAAAATTTTACACTCTCCTGAAATGAAAGGTTGTCTAACAAATGGAAATATGATTACCCCATCGTAGTTTTCGGAGATTAAAATCTAACAAAATTAATGTGTGGAGATAATAGAATGTTGTATACATAATTGCATCTTAGAAAAACTCTCTCATAAAATCTTCATTTTCACATATATGTTAGCCTTTTGAAAACTAGCTAGCAGTCCTTCCATTACTCTTTCTTAGGTTTTGGTGAAGATAAAGAAACTAAGAGTTAACATATAAATCATCACTATTTTTATTATATTATTTAAATATATATATTTAATGTGTTTGATGATAATAAGAAATAATATATGTGAGTAGGATGAAAGATATACTCTTTTTTATTGTATTATTTAAATATACATTGTGTGTTTAATCAGAATTAATATATTATTATATTTAATGTGTTTAATAGTTATTAGGATCTATAAATAATTATTTCTAATTAATTATTTCAATTTTTTTTAAAGCCCAACATCTAAAAAAAATCCTACAATATTCATACTATTTATTAATTGAAATCGTGTCAGTTAGACACAATTTCAACATTAGCACCGAGATTGTCATACACAATTTCTTTTTTGCTTAAATAAAATTGTGCCAGCTGGCACGATTTCTTGATAATGAAGAAATCGTGCCAAGTTGACACCATTTATCCATTTTGGTAATAAAAAAGAATCTGCCAATTTAGACAATATTGGTGTGAATTGTAATCCTCTCCTCTCCTAAAAAAAACAAAAACACACAAACCAAGCTTTCTCTCTCTCACCCTCCATTCTCCATCTCTCCCCCTTATGTCTCAATTTTCTCTCCACACTTCATCTTTTTTTCAGAATATGATCAAGCCCTGCAGTAGGTGAGGAGTCTGGGGTCAGTTCTAACCGATTAGAATCTCAATTAGAGTAAGTAGTTCCTATTTACACTAAGGATCCTTTATTTTCTATTTTTTCTTAAGTTTTTGTTATCAGTATTAGTGGGAATAGTTGAGAAAAATGTTCCTCTCTACTTGATTATTATTACACTAAAAGTATGTGTTATTTGGATAACTTGTTTTATATCTCTAAAGTTTGGATTGGTGTCATAGTCTGATTGGAGGAATTGATTTAGAGGTCATCGTTTAAGGTAAAGAAAGTTAGTTTTAAGTTTTTCAATAGTAACTTATGTTAAAAGCTTTCATTGTGATGAATTTTAGTTCTAAGTTTCAATTTCTATTACAGATGTGTCTTATAATGAGATTGGTTGATTATATATCTAATATGAAATGTGATATTGATAACTTGATAGGAAAGAACTGTTTTTGAACATTGTGAATTGTTGGATTGATATGGTTGTGTATGATGAAATTGAAATTATATGTCTAATATTTGAGTTATAGAGTTATATCTAATCATTTTGGTTGAAATGAAACCTGTGTACTGGGAGTTGAAAGAAAATCAATACCAAGGTTATATATGTCTCTATATGCTTCATTATGATTGAATTTATGTGTTATATGTGATGACTAAATTATAGACATATATGTAATCATTATGGTTGAAATGAAACCAGTGTACTGGAGGTTGAAATGAGATCAAGGTACATGGTTACATATGCATCTACATGCTTCAATATGATTGAATTGATGTGTTATGTGTGATGATTGAGTTATAGGCTCATATGTAATCATTTTGGTTGAAATGAAACCAATGTACTGGGGTTTAAAAGGAAATCAAGGTATTATGGTTACATATGCACCTATAAGCTTCAAAATGGTTGAAATGATATGATTATTGTTATGACTGAATGAGGAGTTCATATACAATCATTTTGATTGAAATGAGATCAGAGTAATGGGGATTGAAAGGAAATCAAGATACGATGATTACAAATGGATCACTGTGAAGTCAATATTAGAATAGAGTATACAAGATTGTGATTGAATGATAAACTAATTTGTATTTGACTGGGGAGTCGATATTTAAATTCTTAAATCTAATCACTTCAATTTCTTTTACTTTTACAAGCTGAAAACATTATTTCACTAGCTTACCCTTGCTTGTCTTGTTGTGTTGTGAACTTTTTTTGATGACTGTACTATGTAAACGAACAGGTGTAGATGTAGGTTTTGAAGCACCTTAAGGAGTGTATGTCCTTAATCTGGTCTTTCTTTTGTTTTGTATACAATTGTATATATGTTTGATGTGTTTAAAGACTTTATGACCTTAAGCTAATCTTTCTTTTGTTATGTATATAATTGTACATAAGTTT